>OKWA01000254.1_pt1 | contig 34967 bp, 20 predicted proteins | sample 1606861 | NCBI WGS metagenome assembly OKWA01 (sample SAMN03281007, study PRJEB24777) | human gut metagenome | isolation source: fecal sample PR166 from 1 month old female Malay infant, vaginally... | reverse complement strand
CGCGCGTCACACTGACGCCGGCTTCCTCCGTTACGGTGATGTCACTCAATGCGGATGCGATATTGGCAACTTCCTCGTCCATGGCGCCGATGATGGCGATTGTGCTCATACGTTCGTTCCTTTCGATTGCTTCACGCTTTTCGCTCGGTTTCGCTTATTTTTGCTTCGCTCACTTCCAGCGGCGCTTGCCCACAGCTTGCGCAAGTTCGCGCAGCAGCTGTTCCGTGGTCTGCCAGCTCAAGCATTTGTCGGTGATGGATTGACCGTAAGTCAGTTCGGCAAGCGGCGCCGGTTTTTGGCTGCCACCTTCGATGAAGCTTTCCATCATGATGCCGGTGATGCCTTCTTCACCGTCGGCGATGCGACTTGCGATATTGCGCACCACTTCGGCCTGACGATGCTCGTCTTTGCCGGAATTGCCATGCGAACAGTCCACGATCAGGCCGTGCGCGGCCGCGGATTCAGCTGGCATTCTCTCACGGATCAGCTTCATGGCGTTCGCCACGGATTCGGAGTCATAGTTCGGGCCGCTGCTCGAACCACGCAACACCACATGGCAGTCGGGGTTGCCGAGCGTTTTGACCACGGCCGCGCGACCCATGTGATCGACACCGAAGAACGTGTGCTGTTGAGCCGAAGCAAAACATGAATCGGTCGGCGCTTTAATGGAACCATCGGTGGCGTTCTTGAAGCCAATCGGCATCGACATGCCCGATGCGAGCTGACGGTGCACTTGGCTTTCGGTGTTGCGAGCGCCGATCGCACCCCAGCTGACCGCATCGGAAATGTACTGCGGGCTGGTTGGTTCCAGGAATTCCGTGGCCGTAGCCAAACCGGCGTCCAATACGCCAAGCAGTGTACGGCGGGCCAACAGCAAGCCTTTCTTGATATTGCAGCTGCCGTCGATGTCGGGATCGTTAATCAGGCCCTTCCAACCGACTGTGGTACGCGGCTTTTCGAAATACACGCGCATCACAATCAGCAATTCGCCGCCCAACTCATCTTTCAACGCGGCCAAACGACGGGCGTAGTCGAGCGCTGCCGCAGGATCATGCACGGAACATGGGCCTACAATCACCAGCAATCGATCATCCTGACCATATAGGCAGGCGCGAATCTCATCTCGAGAATAGGCGACGATTTCCTGAGCCTGATCGCTGAGCGGCAGATCGCCCAACACTTGCGCCGGTGTGGGAAGCACCTCAAATTCAAGCACTCGGCGGTTTACAATGCGGCTGATGCCAACCTGATCTTCCCATCGTGGCACATCCGTAACCACCAGCGGATTCTTACCTTCATCCATGGCCTGACGGATGGCACGAAGCTCTTCAGGCGTGTTCAGCTGCTGCTGCATCTCACTGCTCTCCTTGGAAATCACTATCTTTCCCAAGAATAGCAATCACAATGCAAAAACCGTGCGATCACGCAGATTACGCGGTTTTCGCACGGTTTTCTATTTAGCTTATTTACGCTTATTTGCGATTATTCGGCAAGCTTGCGGCGGCTTTCGACCGCTTCGGCAAGCGTTCGCAGCAACTGTTCGGTACGTTCCCACGGCACGCAGGCGTCGGTGATGGATTTGCCGTACTCGAGCTGGTCGAGCGGAGCGGGCTTCTGATTGCCGGCTTTCAGGAAGCTTTCCATCATGATGCCGCTGATGCCCTGTTCGCCTGCTGCGATGCGGGAGGCGATGTTTTCGATCACTTCAGCTTCGCGCACTTCGTCCTTGCCGCAGTTGCCGTGCGCCGCGTCGATGACAAGACCGTGTTCGCTCGGGCCGGACGCCTTGGAAACCTTCAGATCGGCCAACGCCTTCGCCACGGATTCGGTATCGTAGTTCGGGCCGTGCGAGGAGCCGCGCAACACCAGGTGGCAATCGGGATTGCCCTTGGTTTCGGCGGAAATCACACGTCCGTCAAGATTGATGGACAGGAAATGATGCTCGAAGGCGGCCGCGAAGCAGGAGTCGGCTGCCGGCTTGATCGAACCGTCGGTGGCGTTCTTGAAGCCGATTGGCATCGACATGCCCGACGCGAGCTCGCGATGCACTTGGCTTTCGGTGTTGCGAGCGCCGATCGCACCCCAGCTGATCAGGTCGCAGATGTACTGCGGGGTGATCGGGTCCAGCCATTCCGTGGCTGCCGGGAGTCCAAGGCTCAGCACATCGGCCAGCACCTTGCGTGCAAGCCACATGCCCTTGCGAATGTTGAACTGGCCGTCGAGATCAGGATCGTTGATCAGTCCCTTCCACCCGATGGTGGTGCGCGGCTTTTCGAAATACACGCGCATCACGATGACCAGCTGGTCTTCCAGCTCTTTTTTGACGGCCGCGAGCTTTGCAGCGTATTCGTGTGCGGCTTTCGGATCATGAATCGAGCAGGGACCGACGATGACGAGCAGACGATCGTCTTTGCCGTTCAGCACATCGCGAATTTCCTGACGGGACTTCAACACCAGATCGCTCATCTCGTCGGTAAGCGGGATTTCCTTTAGAAAATATCGGGGAGCAGGAATCGGGTCCAACTGTCGAATATTGACATCCACGGTCTCCGGAAACACAGCGTTATCCAACAATTGTGCATCCCTCGAACTATCTGGACCGCGAAGACCTGACATCTCTTCTGCTCCTCCTTATGCCTGCATACCTGTTTCATGCATACTGTGCATGGATGATAATCACCGAAGTTACCTTAACGGATAAAGGTGGAATAACACGAATGCCGACTGCATGCTGGACTTTTTGCGAAGTCCCATGCAGTCGGCATTCGTCAATCGGCTTGTCGGTTTACGTATCAGTCAGCCAAAGCGCCCATCGGGTCCCATGCGGGGAGCATGGTGGCCGGCTCGTCAAGAGCGGCCTGATATTCGGCAGGGAGCAGCGCCTTCGGCACGGCGACCTCGTACACGTATTCGGTAAACCAGTCGTCGCTCATGGTGAAGTAACCCTTGTCTGCGATCTTGTCTCCCCAGGAGTTCTCCACGCGCCAACGACGGGTGGTCGTGCCGTCTTCGGCCACGTCCACACCGACGAACGCCATGGCATGGTTCATTGCGGAATCGGCGAAACGCACGCGATCTTCCTTGTTCAGATCGAAGTCGACGCCATACACCTTGCCGTATTCAAACAGATCAGTAGCCCAAGCGCCGTTTTCACGATCCATCATCGGGTGGCAGTCGGCACCGAACCATACTGGAATACCCTGCTCTTCGAGAATCTGACGCACGCAATCCTTCATGAACTGGTTCGGCACGTTCAGGTATTCGGTCGGGTCTCCCCCGGCCACATTACCCAAGTGCTCGATACCGATCTTCTTGCCCTTCGCATGCTCCTGACGAGGATCGTCGACCAGGCACACGTAGCTTTCCAAATCGGCGGAACCGACGTACTTCTGCCAGAATTCCACAGGCGTGATCTCACCATCGCGGTGGAACTCGCCGTCCTTGTCGGTCCACTCCCAGTCGAAGCTCTTCGGCGGCTCGCCCAAGTGAATCGTCAGAATGCGGTGGCCGGCGGCGGTCGCTTCGGCGATCACCGAGTCAATCGAAGCCGGATCGGCATACATGTGCGCGACGGCGGTATGCAGCAGGCGACGCAATTGCACGTTCATTTCGCCGGTGTTCTTGGAGGATTCGGTTTCCGGGAACAGATCCTTCGGAACGGCACCGTACTTCTTGTACACGTTCATGGCCATGGTCCACTGACCGCCGTCGCCCATCACGTCGGCGAGCAGATGCTGAATCAGACGGGAGTCGGACGGTTCGCCGGCCTTCACAAGTTCGGCCACGTCCTGCAGGAAGTAGTTGACGCGCTCAAGCTTGTCGTAGTACATGGCATAGTTCTGGGAGAACTCGAACTCCTTCAGACCCATGTTCTTCTTGGCCACGAAGCGGGCCACGTTCAGCGAGCTGAATAGCCAGCAACGGCCGGAACGATCCTGATGGGTGGCGGTGCCATTGTCGACAATGGTGGAGAATCTGCGCTGCATGAGGCGGGCGCGGTCATAGTTGCGCGCCACCTTGTTGATACCCGCCGCGGTGACCGCGTTCATGGCCATACGGTTGTGGTCGCTGGCTTCGAAATCCTCAACCAGCGTTGCCAATGCATCAGCGCTCAACGGCGTGATGTCAGTCATTGTTCTGCTCCTCCTGTGCTTCCTCGCCCTGGTCAGACTGCTCGTCTTCGGACGGTTCTTCAAAGTCGTCATTATTCTGCTGTTCGTCGGAGACAACGTCTTCATCGAAGGTCACTTCCGGTTCGTTCTCAACGGGCTCGCCCTCGTCGTACGATTCTTCCGGAGTTTCAGCTTCAGCTGCGGAATCATGCTGTTCGCCGTCGATGGAATTGACCACGGACAGGCCGTTCACACCGAAACCGGAGAACGCGTTGGCAAACATGGCACGCAGTTCGCTGACACGCTGCGTGATCTGCGCTTCGCGGGTCTGCAGGTCGGCGATGCGCTTCTGCACGCCTTCCAATTCGCTCTTGGCTGCCTCACGACGCTCGTTGATCTGCTCGTCGGCCTCTTCGGTGGCCTGCTTGAGAATGCTGGCAGCCTGCTTGTCGGCGGCGTCTCGCTTGTCGGAAGCGTATGCCTCGGCCTCATCGCGCGTATGCTGGGCTTCGGAAATCAGCTCGTCGGACTGCTTCTTGGCGGTTTCACGGCGTTCGTTCAGGTCGGCGAGCAGCTCGTTGACCTTCTTCGTAGCCTCATCCTGCTGGGCGGAAATATCGGCGCGGATCTGCTCCACCTCGGCATTGACCTGGCTGATGGTCTTGGTGCGATGCACTTCGGCCTCGTCGGTGATCTCCTGCGCCTTGGCTTTGGCGGTATCCGTGATTTCCGAGGCACGTCGCTGCGCGTCCGTCATCATCTTGGACACCTGTTCACGCACGTCGGCCAGCTTCTTGTTGGCTTCGGCCAACGCGGATTCGATCTGGTCGTTGGTCTCGCTTTTCATGCGGTTGATCTCGTCATTAGCGTTCTTGCGCTGCGCCGCGATCTGCTCGGTGGCTTCGGCGCGCAGATCGGAGAGCTCACGCTCCTGCGTGGCGCGCTCCGATGCGAGACGCTTGTCGTGCTCCTCACGGGAGTTCGTCAATTCCAGATCGACGGTCTGGCGTTGCGCCACCACGGCCTTCTGCGCTTCGCCACGCAGCTGGTCCGCTTCGCGCTGGGCGTTGGACTTCAACGTGTCGGCATCGTTGTTAGCCTTCGACAGCACCGCTTCGGCCTTGGCGTTAGCCTCGTCGAGAATACGCTTGGCGTCGAGCTTGGCATTGTTCAGCAGGGTTTCGGCTTGCAGCTGCACCGTGGCACGTGCCGCGGAAGCGTCTTTTTTGGCACGGTCAAGCAGCTCGGCGCTGGTCTGTTCCGCGCTGGCGAGCATCTGCTGCGCATTGGCACCCAGAGATGCGAACGAATTCGGGTTGGCTTTCTTGTTTTTCTCTTCCTGCAGCTGTGCCTGCAGTTCAAGGATGGTCTGATCGTCGGTCTTGACCTGCTCACGCAGACGGTTCACCGTCTCCTGAGCCGAAGCGAACGCCTCATCGACCCTTTCCTTGTCATACCCCCTCAACACGATTGGGAACTGCTCAACCATGGTATTCCTTTCACGAATTCCCTTCCATCGCGCATCTTGCCCGCGCCTGTCCGTCTTGAACTTTAGCGCAGGAAAAACGTTCGGCACACGGCAGTTGCATAATTCTCACAGAGAGCACAGAAATCGTTCGAGGAAACGCCGACGCCATTCAGCCGAGCAGGATCTCACTTGAGGACGGCTGCAGAAAATAACGCACCGATTCGCGGATCACATCGTTGCCTGCGGTGATTTGCTGCGCAATCGACAGTCCATGTTGCGGATGCGGCTGCTCGTTGACGATCGGCAGGCTTACGAAACCCGACAGAATGCGCTTTTCCTGCGCTGCCGACCAGTCAAGCAGATGGTAGAACAGCGAATTGCAGACGAACGTGCCCGCATCCGAGCTCAATGCGGCGGGAATCTCATGTTTGGCGAAATCGCGCAGAATCGAACGCAACGGCAAACGCGTCCAATATGCAGCCGGGCCTTCCGGATTGATCGGACGGCGAGGCGGAATCACATTGTCGGCGTCAGGCTTGGCCGCGTCCATCAGATTCGTGGCGCATCGTTCCAACAGCACGCCACGGGCAGAACGCTTCAAACCGGTGGCGATAACAATGTCAGGATTCGCCTGTTCGATGGCGTTCAACAGCATGGGCCAGGCGTTGGCGAAACTGACCGGAAGTGTCACCGTCGTCACGCTAATGGAAACATCCTGCAGAAGATCGTCGGACAACGCCACGGATTGAGATGGATCATTCCAATATTCGGCGAGCGCCGCAGGAACAAGTACGGCCGGATTCACGTCGATGCCGTCGTACGGGGTGAAACCTGAGATGACGATGTTGATCTGCTGCATGTGTTCCAGTGTACGTGGTCGAAAGGTAGGTTCGTTTACGATCAGTGCTTATGCATTTGCGAGAACGCTTCGGCGAACACCGCGTGCATGCGTGCTTTCGCTTCTTGTTTGGCGTGTTCCGGGTCGAGGCTGCGCGCGATGTTCTCGGCGATCGGCATGTCGGCCTGTGTGGTGATTTTGAGATTCGTTTCGGATCCGGCGACAATGGCGACCGGCTCGTTTGGCAGATAGTCCACCACCACGCGGGTGTCGTCGGTCGGGTGGAAGTCCGGATCGGCGGTGGCAAGCTCGTAAGCCTTGGTAATGGTGCCGAAACGGAAGGCCTGCGGAGTTTGCGCGCGGAATGCGTTCGTACGATCGGGCACGGAGCGCACCACCTTACGCTCTCCAAGATCTTCGGTCAGCAGAATCGTGTCGGTGGACGCGTATGCCACGGTCGCCGCGTTGAACTGATCGAGACTGTCGATGCAGCCGTCGATGGATTGCTGTTCGACGAACGGTCGCACGGAATCGTGGATGAGGATCTTCGCACCATCGGGAATGCCCGCCTGCTTGAGCAGGTCAAGCGCGGCGCGGGTGCTGTCCACACGCTCGGAGCCACCCGGAATCACCGCACGTACCTTGGTATAGCCGGCTTCGTCGATCAGCATGTTCACTATGTTGCCGACACGCTCGTTGACCACGACGATGATGTCGCTCACGCGATCGTTGCGCTCGAACGCCTCGATGCTCCAGCAGACGATCGGTTTATCTTCCACCGAGACCAACTGCTTGGGATTGTTCTCATCGAATCGCGTACCGAAACCGGCCGCCAACACCACGGCCACAACCGGCATCTTCTGTTCCTGCATCTGCTCTCTCTCACTCATACATCCCACCGTAAACCCCCGAATCGGTTTGCAACGCGCTTTGCCTCACGTTCTGCACGCAATCCGCAACAGCACGTCGCTCTCCCACTATTCGCGTACGATCAGCGCAAGCATACGGCCTTCGTGCGCTTTGCCTGCGATGGTGGCACGGCGATGCGAGAACCAGAGCGGATTTTCCAGCGTGCACAGGCTACGGCGGATTTTCTTAAAACGTTCCGCGAGCTGCGGTTCACCTTCGCCATCGGACTGGCAGATTTCCGCCAATTCCTCATCTTCGGAAAGATACTGGGTGGCCGCGTTGACGCGGGGGCGAGAAGACATGACATTGTCGGTTGGAATTCCGGCCTTGGCAAGCTCCTGTAGCGCAGCGGCCGCAATATCGATGCCCGGCTGGCCGAAACGGCTCAGTGTGAAGGTTCCCGGGAACTGCGCGTCGAATTCGTCGGCAATGTCTCCGCCAACCTCGTAGCAGTCGCCGCAGATGCACGGACCGAGCGTGGCGACAATACGTTCCGGCTTGGCTCCCTTGGCCACCATCTTCTCGATGGTGGCGCCGATCACACCGTTCTGCAGGCCACGACGACCGCAATGCGCGGCACCGATCACACCGGCTTCCGCATCGGCCATGAGCACCGGCAGGCAGTCGGCCGCGAACATGCCGAGCGCCACGTTCTTCTGCGCGGTCACCTGGCCGTCGGCCTCGACCACTGCCGGCTCATCCGCGGTTTCGGTCATCTGCTGGGCGTTTTCACCCTTGCTGCCGGACACGTCGAAGCCGAACGGACGGTTCATTACGAACGATTCGTCCACATCGACGGCAATGCCGGAATGCACCTGGCTGACCAAGCTCAGTTTCGCATTGATGGCATTGGAGAGCGCCACGCGATTGGCGAGCACATGGTTCGGATCATCGCCGCTTTTACCACCGAGATTGCAGTGCGCATAGTCGCCTTCGCTGGTACCGCCAAGTCGCGTGGTGTACACGACTTTGACGCCCGGCGCAAGCATGATCGGAATGGTCACCGGAATCGGATTGCCGTCCACGTCGGTCGGGTCGATCGCATTGCTGTCAAGAATCGCGTCATCATACTGCTTGTCGGTCATTTTTCTGTTTTCCTTGATTGTTCTACGATTATTTCAACTAATTTCTGATGATTTTCTGCGTCTACACGATATTTTTCGCAATTATTCCGCTTTGAGCGTCGGCTTTTTGGTGCGCGATCGGATGGCAGCGTTCACCGGCACTTCCTGCGGACATGGCATGGAGAACACATGCGCCGGATTGTTGATGGCTTCAACCCAGTGACCTTCCGCGTCGCGGAATCCGCCGGCCGGAATGGTATAAGCGAGCGGCGCCGCACCCGGAAGCACGAATTCAACCTCCTGGCCGGCTTCGATCTTGTTACGGCTCATAATGGTCACGCGACCACCGTCTTCCGGACTCCACGAAAGCACTTCGCCGACCACCAGCCATGCGCGGAAATACGCGGAACGATCGGTGCTTTGCTGCACTTTGTGTTCCGGATAATAGAAGCCGGTGGAATAGTCGCGGTGTGCCACCTTGTCTGGCTCGTCCAGCAGCCAGTCAGGCAAAGACACATGCTCCGCGGGGCGCACTCCGGCGTGATACCAGCCTTCCGGCAGGATTTCGGCAGCCGTGTTCGACTTACGCCTTGTACTGCGGGCGTGATAGCTCAGATCATCGGGTTCGCCAGCAGACGTAATAGGAACGGCTGCAATATCCGGCTTCCCTGCGAACGCGCCATCCGCATGTTCCATAATCGAATCCGTGATTTCCGGCTTGCCGTAATCCGGATCGGACGGACGAATCACACGATCGTGGAACGGCTTCAGCACAGTGCCATCCTCGTCTTCAAAACCGCGCTGCACCATATAAGCGTCAACGGCGGTCTTGTAAGCGTTCGTCATCGCCGCAATATAGTAGGCACTCTTGGAACGACCTTCGATTTTCAGACTGGTAGCGCCCGAATCAAGCAGATCGTCGATATGCGCAAGCATGTTCATATCCTGCGAATTGAACAGATACGCGCCTTCCTTGGTCTGTTCTATCGGAAAATACTGGCCGGGTCGCTTTTCTTCGACGATGGAATACTTCCAGCGGCACGGTTGCGCACATTCACCATGATTGCCGTCACGTCCGGTCAGATAGTTGGAGAACAGACAACGACCGGAGAACGCCATGCACATCGCGCCATGCACGAAGCATTCGATGTCAAGATCGTCGGGAATGCGTGCGCGAATGTCTCGCACGGCCTGCAGATCCATTTCGCGGGCAAGCACCACACGGCGTGCGCCCAGCTGGTAGAAGGCGTTCGCCGCCTGATAGTTGGTGACCCCGGCCTGTGTACTCACATGCAGTTCCAGATTCGGCGCCACTTCACGAGCCATAAGCATCACGCCAATGTCGGAAACGATCAGCGCATCCACGCCGGTGTCTTTGAGCTGGCCAATGTATTCGCGCATCGCTTCGACTTCATTGTTGCGTGGAAGCACATTGCAGGTCACGTACACGCGAGCGCCACGCTCATGCGCGTAACGGGAACCTTCCTCGAAATCCTCCAAGCTCAGGTTCTTCGGCGCCGAACGCATGCCAAACGCCTTGCCCCCGCAATAAACGGCGTCCGCACCGTAATCGACGGCGGTTTTCAGTCCTCGCAGATTGCCTGCTGGAGCCAATACTTCAGGCTTGTTTCTTCTTTGCACGCTTGTTCCTCTTGCTCGATTTTGTCGCTCTATATTCTCAACTATTCACGGGACACTTCTGCCGCATCCGGGAAATACATGCATGGAAAAACACATGCGGAAAACAAAGGCGTCCATCGATAAGACGGACGCCTTTATGCAAATCGTTGCGAATATGGCACTCAGCCGAGTTTGGCAAGTTCCTCTTCGGTGAGTTCAAGCTCGTCGGCCTTGAGGGAATCAAGAATGGTTTCCGGTCGGTGAGCGCCGGGAATCACGAACATATGGTCGCCCTTGGCCAGCTCCCAAGCGAGCACCACACGCTGATAGCTCACGCCACGGGCTTCAGCCACCTCGCGGAACGGATCGAACAGGTGCTCGTCATACGGGTGACGATAACCGCCCAACGGACTCCAGCACACGAATGCCAGACCCTGCTCGGCGCAATAGTCAAGCGTGTCCTGGGTGTCCAGATGAATCGGAGAATACTGGTTCTGCACGGCCACAAGCTTGTCGCCGAGGATCTCCTGCGCGATCTTCAACTGTTCGATGCTCACGTTGGAAACGCCCGCCCACTGGGCCACACCCTGATCGAGCAACGCCTTGATGCCTTCGCAGGACTCGTTGTACGGCACTTCCGGATCATGACGGTGCAGGTAAAGCAGATCGATGCTGTCAACGCCAAGCGCCATCGCGGACTGCTTGCCGTATTCGATCAGATGCTCCGGCTTGCCGTCTCGTGGCCAAACCGGCTTGTCACCCTCCCAAGCGCGGCGCAAGCCCACCTTGGTGGCCACGGTGACTTCCTCACGCGGGCCCTTCCACGAGTCAAGCGCCTCACGCACCAGCTTTTCGCCGGTCTGTTCCTCTTCGCCCGGCGTGTAGTACGCCCAAGCGGTGTCGATGTGACGGCATCCGGCATCCAACGAGGCGTGCAATGTTTCGATACCGACATCGTGACCACGATTGTTTTCAATGGTCAATGGCATTTCGCCATGGCCGATGGCCGTGGTGTGGAACGGTCCAAGATTACGGAACAAAGCCATCCCGATCTCCTTCAACAACGTACAGAGTGTCTTTCCGAATGCAACCTTACCAGCCGACTCGCCTCAGCAGACAGCAAACCCACCAAACATGCGCGTAATGCCGCAGGTCAGCGACCGCCGAAGCTACCGCCACCGGAACCGCCGGACGAACCGCCGAAACCGCCACCGGAGAAACTGCCGCCGGAACCATTGAAACTTCCGGACGGAGACGCCGCCGAAATCGTCGATTGAATATCCGCGAAACCTGATTCCAACTGCGCGCCAATATCACCAAAATTGGCGCTGAATTGCGAGAAATCCATCGAATTCGTCTCAACCGAAGCAGGACCGGCGTAACGATGGTTGAAATACCATGAACGGTAACTCCAGTAGAGCAACGAATCGGAAGCGTTGGCATCAAGCCAATTCGGATCAGCCAATTGCGGATACGCCTTCAACATCTGCTTCATCGCCTTTTCGGAAATGCCGAACGCGGTGGCATACACCATGTACCGGCCCCACAACGTCATATCGGCCACACCGCGATCCTTGAATTCACTGAAATCCTCCATATAATGCTTCAATCCGAGCACCTGGCCAGCAAGATACTGCCCATTATCGGTAAGCCCCTTCAATTTGAGGTAGCTCAACGCAAACACGGATGCGAACATCATCGGCACGGAAATTACCGCGAGCAACGCAAGATTGCCGATGGCTCCGAAATACAGCATGGACAGGAATGCCAGCATCACAGCGCAAATACCCGCGGCAAACGCTCCCCCACCACATATCGACGTGGCACCCAGCATGGCGAATTCATTGTCGCACGTATTCGTGAACTTCTCCTGAAGCTTGTAACCGTTCTCCCAATCGGAGAAATTCTCGTTCATCTGATCCAAATCGAACACCGGAGAGCCGATGCGTTCGGACGTCGTCACCAGCAAGTCGAGCGCAGCCTGCTCGCTCGGGCACAACCGCAACGATTGCACGTTGTCAAACACCACGGGAAGTATCACCACCGTGCTGGTTTTGCCCACATCGCGGGTTCGAGCGGGATCGTTGGCGATCAGCCGTGCAATATCGGCATTGTTCGCCTGGCTCATATCAATGCCCTGATACATGGCGGCCACACCCGGGTAGATGGCGATCGCTCCACGCGAAGCGAGCGAGAGCACGGAAGCCGACATTTTTCTGCTCGACAATGTCTTCGAATGCTTGTCGTCGACCATATGCAGCAACTCCGCAGCACTGGCAGGACTCATTTCCGGCTCGTCACGCCAATACTCGATGTCACCGTGGTATTGCGAACGATTGAAACTGCGCAATGCGAGCGCAACGGCGATCACACACAACACCAGGCCGATCACAGAGATGGCGATCCACGTGATCAAGCGGATACGCGCTTTTTTGCGCTGCTGATCACGCCACTGCCGCTCCTGTCGGGCCTCGCTTTTCATGATGCCGTTTTTGATGGTGGTATCACGAGTGCGTGCCACACCGCTGGTCGCATCGACATCGAACATGGCGACCATGTCAACATAGTCGCCGGCACGAACGTCGTGCACGGTGAACTGCAGCGACCCTTTATCACCACGTTCAGTGGTTGACGTGCGTTCGGTGTGCAGCCAAGCCCATGAATTATCTGCTGTGATGTCGTTCGGGAACGTGATGGTGCCGGTGACTTTGCCGATGGGAATCTGATTGTTCGCGCCGAACGGCTCCCATTGGAACGTGGCCACGTCTTGATAGGCGGTGGTCACGCCCTGCATGATCATGGTGATGTCGAATTTCATGCTGCTTGCCGACGTGGTGACGGGAATGTTCCATCCGATTTCGATCTTCTTGGAACGATCGTCGGTATTGCCGGCAACAAGACCGTCTTTTGCTGGATCGAACGGTTGCGGATTGCTGTCACCTTGCGAAACATCGGCGATATACCACTGCTTCGCATGTTCTTGATTCCATTCGCCGGTGCTGTAGCTGCTTGGGATTGCGATATCGCCCTGCTGATAGGTTTCCCCCGTTGTCACATTGCGCACACTGATATCGGTGATATTGGTCAGATCGCTTTCCTTCAGCATGTACTGCTGGTACAGCTGCTTCCACGGATGATCGCCGTCGTCATCGCTGCGGTCAGCGAGTTTCATGTCGATATGCTGGGTGACCTTCAAATCGCCATTGCTTTGCACCTGCACATCGTAGTCGAGCGTTTTGTAGCTTAAGTCGGCGCTGCCATCATCCAGCGCTATTGCCAGCAACATGATCGCCACAACGCCGATGGTGGCGGCAATCGCGATAAAAACGCTGCGCACTCCTCGTGATGCGTATTGTTTGGCCGCCATGATCCCTCTTTCTCATTTCTTCTTCTCTCAGATGTCCGTACAACAGACGGCCGTACAAGTCGAACTGAACAGTAAAACCCCATCGTTATCGGACGGGGCTTTACGTGCATGTCAGAACTTGACTTGCGGAACCTGACGATCCGCTTCGTCCACCTGGAAGTAGGGGGCCTGTTCGAAATGGAACAGTCCTGCGATGATGTTGGTTGGCACGACTTCAATCCGGGTATTGTACTTCTGCACGACATCGTTGTAGAACTGGCGTGCGTAAGCGATTTTCTCTTCCAACGATTTCAGCTGACTCTGCAGATCCATGAAATTCGTATTTGCTTGCAGCTGCGGATAGTTTTCGGATACAACCTGCAGATTCATGAGCGCGCGGCTCAGCTGGTTTTCCGCGGCGATGCGCTGCGCCACGTCACCGCTTTGCGCGGCCTGCACCACGCCGGCACGGGCCTGCGTGACCTGCGTGAACACTTGGGATTCGTGGGCCGCATAACCTTTGACCGTTTCCACCAGATTCGGAATAAGATCGGCACGCTGCTTGAGCTGCACATCGATCTGCGCCCAGCCGTTCTTCACACGATTGCGCAGTGTGACCAGCCCGTTGTAGGCGCTAACGGCCCAAAGCACGATGAGAACAACGACGACGGCAATGATGATGCCAACGACCATGATGACTCCTTCGTTAATGACTCTTCAAACCATTCTTGCATGCACCTAGGCATGTTATGACAAAACCCCTGCCCCCGTATCTCATTTTCATACATTCTGCACGAAACGAAAAGTGCCCCGCACCTTTCGGCACAGGGCACTTCAGTCAATCAGTTATGCAGTTATGCTGCGAGGGATCCTCTTGAGGACGTCAGTCTTCGAACGGATCGAAGTCGCGGCGGACGCGGCGGCGAGGACGCTCAGAACGCTCTTCGCGATCGGCACGGTACTCGTCGTAGTTCTCATCGGCTGCGTAACGCGGATTGCGGTCGTCGCGGCGGCTGCTGCGGCGACGGTCGGAACGACGATCATCACGATCATAATCACGATCGTCACGATCGGAACGACGGCGACGCGGACGATCATCATAATCACGATCGTCACGATCGGAACGACGGTCATCACGATCATAATCACGGTCATCGCGGTCGGAACGACGACGGCGCGGACGATCATCGTAGTCGCGGTCATCGTCACGATCGGAACGACGACGACGCGGACGATCATCATAATCACGATCGTCACGATCGGAACGACGGTCATCACGACGGTCATCGCGACGGTCATCGCGACGGCCACGGCTGCCGCGACGGTCATCGCGATCGGAACGCTCACGACGCGGAGCGGAAGATTCCTGATCTTCGTAGCCCGGAATGGCCAGGGAGATCTTGCCACGATCGTCAACGCCCTGCACGACCACCTCAACGGTGTCGCCTTCCTTGAGCACGTCTTCGACGGCGTCGATACGCTCGCCGTTGGCCAGATTACGGATCTGGGAGATGTGCAGCAGGCCGTCGGTGCCCGGGGTCAGGTTCACGAAGGCACCGAAGGAGGTGGTCTTCACAACCTTACCGTTGTAGGTTTCGCCGGCTTCAGGAACGTGCGGGTTGGCAATCTGGTCGATGATCTGCTTGGCCTTTTCAGCGCCGTCGCCACCCTCGGAGGAGATGAACACGGTACCGTCATCTTCAATGGCGATTTCCGCACCGGTCTCTTCCTGGATCTGGTTGATCATCTTGCCCTTCGGGCCGATGACCTCGCCGATCTTGTCGACCGGAACGGTGGTGGTGATGATGCGCGGAGCATACGGGCTCATCTCGGCCGGACCGTCGATGCACTCGTTGATGACTTCGAGAATGGTGGTGCGGGCTTCCTTGGCCTGCTGCAGAGCGGAGGCAAGAATGTCTGCCGGAATGCCGTCGAGCTTGGTGTCAAGCTGCAGGGCGGTGATGAATTCGGAAGTGCCTGCGACCTTGAAGTCCATATCGCCGAATGCGTCTTCGGCACCGAGAATATCGGTCAGGGTCTTGAAGATGTGCTGGCCGTCAACATCACCGGACACGAGGCCCATGGCGATGCCGGCAACCGGAGCCTTCAGCGGCACGCCTGCAGCGAGCAACGACAGGGTGGAGGCGCACACGGAACCCATGGAGGTGGAACCGTTGGAACCAATGGCTTCGGAGACCTGACGGATGGCGTACGGGAACTCTTCACGGCTTGGCATCACAGGCACGAGAGCCTTCTCGGCCAGAGCACCGTGACCGATTTCACGACGCTTCGGGGAGCCGACACGGCCGGTCTCACCGGTGGAGTACGGCGGCATCTCATAGTTGTGCATGTAACGCTTGGACTGCGGACCGGACAGTGCGTCGATCTGCTGTTCCATCTTGAGCATGTTCAGGGTGGTGACGCCCAGAATCTGGGTTTCGCCACGCTGGAACAGTGCGGAACCGTGCACGCGCGGAACGATGTCCACTTCAGCGGACAGGGTGCGGATGTCGCGCAGACCACGGCCGTCGATGCGGTAATCCTGGGTCAGGATGCGGCGACGCACGATCTGGCGCTGCAGCTCCTTGAACGCATTGCCGATCTCCTTTTCCTTTTCGGCATCGTCCATGTCGGTGAATTCACCGGCGAGAGTGGCTTTGACGCCTTCCTTGATCTCATGAATGCGATCCTGACGCGGCAGCTTCTCGGCAATGGAGAGAGCCTCGTCGAGATCAGCGTGGGCGATTTCGTCGATGCGGTTGTACAGATCTTCGGTGTACTCCGGGAAGAGCTGGAATTCCTTGGTTTCCTTCGCAGCGATGTTCTTGAGTTCGGCCTGAGCCTCGCAGATCACCTTGATGAACGGCTTGGCGGCTTCAAGACCACCGGCAACGACTTCCTCGTCCGGCTTGGTCTGGCCTTCGTCGTAGATGAGGTGCCAGGCGTTCTTACCTGCGCCAGCTTCGATCATAGCGATGGCAACATCGCCGTTCTCCACCACGCGGCCGGCAACCACGATTTCGAACACGGCGCGCTCACGCTCGCTCCAACGCGGGAAAGCGACCCACTGACCGTCAATCAGAGCCAGACGAACGCCGGAAACCGGACCCTCGAACGGCAGACCGGAAATCATGGTGGAAGCGGAAGCAGCGTTCAGAGCGATAACATCGTAAGCATCGTCCGGGTTGACGGCGAGCACGGTTTCCACAACCTGCACTTCGTTGCGCAGCGTGTGCGGGAACAGCGGGCGCAGCGGTCGGTCGATGATACGGCAAGCGAGAATAGCTTCGGAGCTCGGGCGGCCTTCACGGCGGAAGAACGATCCCGGAATCTTGCCGGCGGCGTACATCTTCTCTTCCACGTCCACGGTAAGCGGGAAGAAGTCGTAGTTCTCCTTCGGGCTGGAACCGGCGGTGGTGGTCGACAGAATCATCGAATCATCGTCAAGATAGGCGGCGACGGCACCATCCGCCTGCTGGGCGAGACGACCAGTCTCGAAGCGCAACGTGCGCTTACCGAATGAACCATTATCGATTACGGCTTCAACAGCCTTGATTTCGGGACCCTCCATAGGGTTCCTCCTTTTTTTTCTTTTCTTTTACCAACTATCGGCAGTCCTCTTCAGCGGACTCCAACCGATTTCTGCATGCGTGACGCGACGTTACCTTCGTCGCTTCCTCATCTTTAGATTCTAGACCTCATGCGCCCTAAACCTTGGGCTTTCAAACTGTCTTTTCCTCAACGCGGCTGTCATGCAAAAACGCCCGAACGCCAAGGAAGGCATTCGGGCGGAAGAATTTAACTATCGGCGCAGACCCAGACGCTCGATCAGGGAGCGGTAACGGTTGATGTCAACGCGCTTGAGGTAATCAAGCATACGACGACGATCGCCGACCATCAGCAGCAGACCACGACGGGAGTGGTGATCATGCTTGTGCTCCTTGAGGTGCTCGGTCAGATCAGCGATACGCTTGGTCAGCAGAGCAACCTGGACCTCCGGGGAGCCGGTGTCACCCTCGTGGGTAGCGTAAGTCTTGATGATTTCCTGCTTTTCCTCAGCCGTAAGTGCCACGGCATCCTCCTTATGTTGCTGCGCGGTGCTGCCGGTCCAATACCGACGCGCTCTCTATCCGCGGGCGAAATACGCCAAAGGGAAATCATACACGAGGGGCAGACCAAATCAGACCATGCCGCAAGCGACACTTCAGACCACGTTCAGCAGCCCGCCGAACAGCACCACCGCGAGCGAAATGCTCTCAATTACGAAAAACAGCAAAAACGACGCCCAACTGCGCGTAAGCACATTGAATTTCGATTCCTTTTTGATGCAGACCAGCAGTCCAACCCACAGCACCGCGTAGACGGCGACACCGCATCCGGCCGCGATAATGCCAAGATTCGCGGCGTTGGCAAGCCCCGAGGAATCGCCATACATCACATAAGTGGCGTTCCAGAAGTTGAAGCTCAGCAGGCACATGCCGGCAACGAACTGCTCGGCGGCGAGTCCCACCACAAAAACCGTACCCCACAGCCATTTCTTCACATCGGCGACCATCAATCCCAAGCCGGTCATCGCCATGATGGTGACGGTCCACGAAATCAACGCAACACCCTTGGGATCAAGGAAACCGAGGTTGTCGACAATCCAAGCCGCATCCTTGACCGCGAGAAAACGTCCCCACCAGTAGGGCACGATCAGAGCCACCAGCACCAGCGCGATGAACAGCGCCCAGTGTGCCGGATGCGATTTACGACGCTCGATGTCGGCCAAGGAAAGATCAGACGCTTCAATGGACGCCGTCGGATGCTTGGAAACGTCGACCTGTTCGATCACGCCGTCGACGACTTCCGTCACCTTGTTGCCTTGCGTTTGTGCCATACCCGCTCCGTTGTATTGCGATTACCGCCTGCTGCGACCGTCACGCCGCTGTCACGACACGTCCAGCATACCCAGTCGTCGAAGCAATCGCACGGCAGGTATGCAAAAGGCGTGCCATTAAGCACGCCTTTCTTCTTCTCTAACGATTGTGTGGAGCGGATGACGGGAATCGAACCCGCGTAATCAGTTTGGAAGACTGAGGCTCTACCATTGAGCTACATCCGCGCACCGTCTATGCCGACCGAAGTCAACACGAAACGACTCGAGCTATTATACACATTCCCTCAACAATCGCAAGTCGAAATCGCAATAATTATTTTTCGACCACGCAAACCTGGTACGGTTCCAACGCGACCTCAGCGGGAAGCACGATGTCGCCATCCGAATCAAGACGTGCGATCTGACGCGCGGACGAGAAATTGAACAATCCGAGAACAGTGCGTCCTTCAACATGGCGCACCACCGCAAGAACCGCATCATTATGCGCGTCCCAAGTGGTGACCCACGCTTCGGGCGCGAAAGCGGGATCGTCGCGCATCTCACGAACGCTCTTCAATCCGTCCCACATCTGCTTCTGCAGGGTGCCAGTCTGCTTGCGCTTGGCCGCATTCTCCCAATTGAAGGGGCTGCGATGCAGATTACGCGAATCCTCGACGCGGTCAGGATCTTCCTTGTATTCCCAGCCGTTGAGCTGCACGATTTCGTCGCCGCAGCTCAACATGGGGAAGCCACGCAGGAACGACATGGCGGAATGCATCATCAAATCGCGTTTCATCGAAATGTCGAGCAACGGCTTGTCATGCGTGATCAGAGCGCGTTCCACACCGCACAGACTGGCCGTGGTGCCGCAGCTGCGCGCATCCTTCGACGCCTCGTCGTAGTTGTACAGCTCGCCCATGGCCCAGCTGCCAGGCACCGAGCCCTCGTAGAAGTGGTACAGGAATTCCTTGTGCTTGAGCGGGTCGATGCCGAGGCTCTCCTCCATCGGCTCGTCCAAGCCCCAGCCGATGTCGTCATGACAGCGCAGGTAGTTGACGAACCAGCAGTTCTCCGGCAGCGCATTCAGCTTGTCGAGCTGGTCTTTGAGTAGGCGCACGTCCCCACTGGCAAGCGCACTCCACAGATTCACCATGATCGACACGTTGTAGAGCATGTGGCATTCCGGCTTTTCCGGCGTACCGAAGTAGGCGGCGAGCTCCTTGGGGGCCATCACCACTTCGCCCTTCAGCACTACTGCCGGGCAGACGCATTCGAGCACGATGCGCAACATGCGTACGATGGTGTGCACCTGCGGCAGGTTACGGCAGTTGGTGCCGAGTTCCTTCCAGATGTAAGGCACCGCGTCGATGCGGAACACTTCGACGCCAAGGTTGGCGAGGCCGAGCACGCTGGAGAGCACCGACACGAGCACGTTCGGGTTGCGGTAGTTAAGATCCCACTGGAACGGGTAGAACGAGGTGAGCACCCACTTGTGCATCTGTTCGTTCCAGGTGAAGTTGCCGGGGGCAGTGGCCGGGAAGACTTCCGGCACCACGGCGTCGTACTGGTCGGGAACAGTGCGGTCGTCGTAGCAGTAGTAGTAATCCTGATATTTCGGATCGCCCGCTTGAGCCGCCTTAGCCCAACGATGGCTGGATGCGGTGTGGTTCATCACGAAGTCGAGGCACAGGCTGATGCCGGCCGCACGCAGTTTTTTGGTGAGCGCCGCGAGGTCTTCATTCGTACCGAGCGACGGATCGACGGTGTCGAAATCTTCCACCGCATAACCGCCGTCGTTCTGCGGATGCGGCATTTTCAGCAGTGGCATAAGGTGCAGATACGTGAGCTTCTGCTCTTTCAGGTACGGCACCTTGCCTGCGAGTTTCTTTAGATCTCCGGCGAATAGGTCGGTATACATGGTCATGCCGAACATGTTGCCGCGCTTGTACCATTCCGGATCGGCGAGACGCTTGGTATCGAGGCGTTTCAAATCGGCGGGGCGTGCCGCATGCGACGCCTTCATCAACTCGGTGAGGTTTTGGAAGGCTTCTTCGGCCTGTTCCCCATACAGATCCGTCAATAGTTCGCGCAGTTCTTCGCTGTTCTTCGCGATGCGCTCGTCAAACGCTTGGTCGGACTTGGAACGTGCCATTCCTCTACTCCTCTTCTCAGGGAACCTCGTTGTTATGAGTATTGGGTTTCACTGCTTTCATTGCTGCGATGCTGGCACAAGTGTAACGTGAATCAACGGTTTTATCAAACCGGTTCGAGGCGTTTTGACGACCAATGTCAATCGATTGACGAAATTACTGGTTATTGTGCGATTGCCCGCGATTGCGCAATCGCCATTCACGCTTCTATTGTCACCACCGCGGATGCAACAGCTCCGTCATGGCTGATGGAAATATGCATTTCGCACGATTGGCCATCCCCGTCAACCGGCAACCCCAACGATTGCCGCAACTTGCATCGCACCTCGGGTGAGAGCATGACGTGGGGCACGCCGTGGGAATCGTCAAGTATTTCGATGCGCGACCAAGGAAAATCGTCAAGCGTGTACGGATATGCAATGTCGCCATCTCCTTTCGCCCTACACGAAATCGCCTCGCACCACGCCTTGAGGAAGGCCTCCTTGCCCGCCCAGCGGGCCGCAAGATGCACCGCCTCGCCATCCCGCTTGACCCGCGCCCGTTGAGCGGTCTGCCATAGCTCGCGCGCGGAGAACAGGTTTCGCATGCGCGACCCAGGTTCGCCCAGTTGCTCGGCGAACGCAGGCACATCCACGACGTCATGCCCCAAACCCAGCATTTTCCAGCCTTTCGAAAGTTTTCAGGAAGAAACGAACCATGTCGACTTCCGCAAAACAGGCGGGCAACACTTCGTTTTCATGCAAGGATACCATCATACTTAAGCGCTTCATCCTCTGTCGTCCGCACTGTGCAGACATGGAACGGGAGTTGTGCAGACGGGCAGTAAGGTGATTCAAGAATATGAAAATCCCGTATCTGCCGCGAAATGCTGAGATTGCGACAGATACGGGATTGATAATCGTGCGCTGAGCGCCAGAAATTTCAGGCGCTCAGACGCGGGGATCAGGCTTCGAAGTAGCCGGAGGCGCTCAGACGCGCGTTAGGATCGAGCAGCATGGCCTTCTCCACTTCGTGCGCGTTGTAGCCGCGGCCATCTTCATGGAAGCGACGGTTGTCGATCGGCTCGTAGAGCGCGGCGCGTCCCATCATGCCTTCCTCAAGGCGACGCTGACCAGCGGCCAGACGCTCGTTGGCGCGATCACGCCATGCATTCAGCGCCTCGACGCCCGCGGTGTTGGCCACCGCAGCTTCAAATGCGCCCGGATTGACGATCGCAGCGAAGCCGGATACGTGACCGAAACCGAGCGACGTGGCCAGGCCTGCCTTAACGGAGCCGACCTTCAGCGGCTCGCGCAGCCAGACCATGTGGTCGTCGCGCATGAGCTTCGGATCAACGCAGTCAAGGGCGGCATTGGCCGGGATCACACCGGACTTGAACAGCTGGGTCAGACCGTTGACCTGGAAGATGCAGGCACCGCCCTTGGCATGGCCGGTAAGCGTCTTCTGCGAGATCACGAACAGCGGGTTGCCGTCAGCACGGCCAATGGCGTGGGCCAACGTGTTGTGCAGTTCGGATTCGTTCGGATCGTTGGCGTTGGTAGACGTATCGTGCTTGGAAACCACGGCGATGTCGTCCGGAGTGACGCCGAGACGGGCCAGATCGCGCACCAGCTTGGAATCCTTGCCGCCCATGCCCGCTGCAAGCGCGCCCAAGCCCGGAGCCGGGATGGAAGTGTGCGCGCCGTCGGCGTAGGAGTGCACGAATCCGATCACGCCGGCAACCGGCAGGCCGAGCTTCAACGCGATATCGCCACGGGTCAGCAGAATGGTGCCGCCACCCTGGGATTCCACGAATCCGCCGCGACGACGGTCGTTCGCACGGGAGAAGAATCGCGCGTCGATGCCCTTGGCGTACATCTCCTCGGAGTTGGCGGTGGCGTTCATGTTACCGAAGCCGATCACGGATTCGACGCCGATGTCGTCGATTGCGCCGGTGACCACGAAGTCGGCCTTGCCGAGCGCGATCTTGTCGGCGCCTTCCTCAAGGGAGACGGCGGCGGTGGCGCAGGCGGAAACCGGCTGGATCATGTTGCCGTAACCGCCGATGTAAGACTGCATCACGTGCGCCGCGACGACGTTCGGCAGGGCTTCCTGCAGGATGTCGGTCGGGATCTCGTGGTTGAGGAAGCGATCCAGGTAGAGCTTGCGCATAGAGGCCATGCCGCCGAAACCGGTACCCTGCGTGGAGGCGACCATCGACGGATGCACCGCTTCGAGGATTTCGGTCGGCGTGAAGCCTGCGGACAGGTAGGCATCAACCGTGGTGACGATGTTCCACAGGGCGATCTTGTCGACGTCGCCGACCATGGAAGCCGGAATGCCCCACTTGACCGGGTCGAAGCCCTTCGGGAACTGGCCGCCGACCGTGCGGGTCATTGCCGCGCGACGAGGCACGCGAATCATGGAGCCAGCATGGCGGGTGACGTTCCATTCACCGGATTCGACATCGGCCGCGAAGCTGGTGTGGGCTTCGTCGAGCTTGACGTACTCTTCGGCGATCTCACGAGTCGGAACCGAGAAGGTCACATCGTGGTCAAGGAACACCTCGGCCTCTTCCTCGTCGGTGCCGTCCTTATAGTCGTTGCCCATGCCTTCATCGAACGGACGCACGCCGGAGCGGGCCACAACCTCGTCATGGTAGCGTTCCGCGATATCCTCCTCAGGCACGAGGTTGCCGTCAACGTCGTACCAGCCCGGCTTGGGACTGTCGTTCCACGCCAGCAAGCCCATGTTCCACGCCAGTTCGAGCACCGCGCCGGCAGACAGATCCACTTGGCCGTCGGAATGGATGCCGAGTTCGGCTTCGAAGCGGGTGCGGCCGGAGCCCCATGGGCCAAGTTCACCCACGGACACGATGACGATTTCGTCTTCCGGACGTGCGCTGACGTTCTGCCAATCGGCAAGATCGACCTTGGCCTGACGCGGAGCACGCGGGCTTGGCAGCGCCTTGATGAGCGTCTTGACCGCAGTATCGGATTCGTTGCCTGCGATTGCGTTCTTGGCATTCGCCGCTTCCGCCTGAGCCGCGTCTTCCATGGCTTCCGCACGCAGTGCCTTGATATCGATCGGCTCGTTACCGAGTCCGCCGGTCAGATCCACGTCGAGCGGAGCCTTGGCCGCTTCGATACGGGATTCGCGGGTGGAGAGGTTCAGCAGTTCAACCGCGATTTCGGCGGTGGAGTAAGTCTTCAGACCGTGACGTTCCACCACTTCGACCAGCGGATCATTGCCGCCCATCAGGCCGGTGCCACGCACCCAACCGATCTTCGGATGGGCGAAGGTCACACGGCTCGACCACACCTTTTCAGCACGAGCACGGTTCACAATCGCATCAAATGCGCTCTTCACCTCGCCGTAAGCACCATCTCCGCCGAAAATACCGCGGTTCGGAGAGCCCGGCAACACCACATGCAACTTATGCTGCACATCAGTGTCGGCACCGATCTTCGCAAGTCCGGCAATCGCACGCTCAACACCCCACAGCATGAGGCGAGCCTGAGATTCGAACAGCTCGCCGGAATCAGCGAGGCTGCCATGCACCGGCGGAGCCGCGAACGGGAAGAACAGGCTCGGCTCGTAAGCAGGCTTGAGAATCGTGGTGGTCGCACCGGAAGTCTTCTTCTGCACATTGCCAACCCAAGCGACCAACGCGTCCACGTCACGGTAACTCGAGAGGTTCGCAGGAACCAGCCACAGCTTGGCATCGCCCGCCGCATGCTCACGGTAGGTCTGCTTAGCCCACGCCTTCACGCTCGGCTTGAAGCTGTGCGAGGTGGCAACCACGGTGGCACCACCGGCAAGCAGGCCGTTGACCACCTGCGCTGCGATGGAATTCGGGGCAACACCCGTCACCACGGCGATATCTCCAGCGAAACGGCTGGTTTCCGCCGATTCGGAAGCGTTCTGAACGGCTTCGTCGGCAACACGCTTGAAAGCGGCCTTCAGATCCGCACTATCGCTCTTGTCTGCATACCAGGCGGCTTCGTCGGCAATGGTCTCACCAAGACCGATGAAGCTGCCGTTCAACGCGGATTCGTCGTTGTTGTAGTAGGCGCGTGCCAGATCCTCACGTGCGGAAGCCCAACGATCGTCGAACAGAATGGCCTTGCGCTCGTCGAAACGAGGTTCGACCTGCTTCGGCCAGTCGGCGCCAAGTTCAGCTTCGACCGCGGCCACAACAGCGGCATTCTCGTCGGTTGCGTCTTCGGCAACCGGAGCGGCAACGCCCAGCTGGTTCAGCACGAACTTCGCGGTGGAGGCGAGCACGCCATCGGCGCCGGTCACCTTGGCCGCGAATGCGTCCAAAGCAGCGGAATCGACAACTGCGCCACCGGCGGCACCACCAGCGCTCGGCATGGCAACGGTGATGCCCTTATCGGCGGCAACCTTCTGCACGGCCGCATCGATCAGCGCATTGGCTGCGGCCGCATTGGAAGCCGCGTCAGTGCTCAGGGAGGCAAGATCGCCACCGCGGGAGCTTGCGCCTTCACGGGTTTCGAGCACGAGAGCAGCCACCACATGGCTGGCCCAGCCTTCGCCAAGCTGCCAAATGTCGGTCACACGCTTAGTGATTTGGCCGAGCTTCACACCGGCGGCGCCGAACATGCCACGCACACGGTCGCGCACAATGTCAGACAGCACCGGACCGAACGCCTTGTAGTTCGGAGCGACCTTGTTGACCAGAGCGCTCAGTGCCTTGACCGTCGCCTCGGCAGCGCCATCCACGGAAGCCACACCCAGTTCGGAACTGATGTCCATAAGCAGCTGATTACGGCGAGAAGACACACCATTGGTCAGCGTATCGGTGGTATCGCTTTCACCGATCTGATCGGGGCGAACCTTAGCCGAGTAAGCCAGCAATGTGGCAATCGCATCGGATGCCTTGAATGGAATATCCGCGACAGCAGCGCCAGACGGAGCACCGGCGGGAGCTGCAGCAACCGGAACTTCCGCAACAGCAGCAGGAGCAGCTGCAGGAGCCGAGGCAACAGCCGGAGCAGCAGCCGCAGAAGAGGCAGAAGTCGCAACTGCAGAATCGTCAGCATCTTCTTCCGGAACCAGCGAATCGGAATCGGTCATGTATACGCGGCCTTCATCGCGACCAACGTTGTACACCGTCACATCGCGACCGGCAAACTGCGGCAGACGCAACGTCTTGGACCCCAGATTGGCGAGCGTCGGAGCATTGCCAAGACCAACCTCCACATACTCTTCCACACCAAGACCGCCCTGCTCGGCGGAACCGAACAGCAGAGCCTGCGTCTCGATCCAACGCACCGGAGAAGCGAACTGCCAAGACAGCAGTTCCGTAAGCAGCAAACGACCAAGCTTCTGATCATCAGCAGCATAGGAATCCCAAATCTGCGGATCATCCAAAGCGGCCTGAATGCGCTCGGACGGCACGACTTCGAGAATCTTGGCCGCGAATTCCTTCGTCATTTCGAACGGCGCCGCAACCAGGTTCGGAATATAGCGTCCGACCAGACGGCCACGGTAATCGATGGTCTGAGGCAGGAGTGCGTCGAGCTTGTCGCGGAATTCCGGCACACCCTTGCGTAGCAGCGTGGAATGGAACGGCACATCGATGCCCGGCACCAGCATGAACGCGGGCTTGCCGCCATATTCGGCCACACGGCGGGCGGAATCGGCCTTCAGCGCCTTTAGACCGGCGATGGTGCCTGCCACGGCATACTGCTGGCCCGCCAGGTTGTAGTTCACGATTTGCAGGAACTCGCCGGAAGCCTTCGACACGGATTCGACGTACTCGCGCACGCCGTCATCGCCCACACCGAACTGGTTCGGACGCAACGCACCCATACGGTAGTTGGAACGGCCCTTCTCATCGCGCGGAATGAGGTGATGCATGGTGGAGCCGCGGTGGAACACGAGTTCGATCACGGTTTCCAGCGGAATCACGTTGGCGAAGGAGCTCAGCGCGTTGTATTCGCCCAGCGAGTGGCCTGCGAAATAAGCGGGCCAAATGTCGGCGCCGGCTTCGCGCAGACGTGCGGTCTGGGCGAATGCCACGGTGGCGAGCGCCACCTGCGTGAACTGGGTCAGGTTGAGCAGGCCTTCCGGATGGCGGTAGGTCACGCCGTTGGCGGTCAGTTCCTTCGGATTGTCGCGTACGACGGCAAGGATCGAGAATCCAAGCTTCTCGCGGGTCACCTTGTCGGCGCGCTTCCACACGTCTCGTGCGGCCGGGGACTTGGCACGCTCGTCGAGCACCATACCCTGCTGCTGAATGCCCTGACCCGGGTATACGAACGCGGACTTCGGCGCACGCACGATGGCGGTGCCACGAGACACGATGTTGCCGTCGATACGGCTGGTCACTTCGAGCACCATGCCGGAGTGTGCCACGCGGCCGACTCGTTCGACGGAGATTTCCACTTCATCGTCAAGCTGCACCATGCCGTACATGTTGTAGGTCCAGCCTGCGATTTCGTAGTGCGCACCCTTGCCGTCAAGCGCCTGCACCGCGTATTGCGCGGTTGCGGAGAGCCACATGCCGTGCACGAGCGGTGCCGTAAGACCGGAAACAGCAGCGCCACGATGCGAAGTATGGATCGGGTTGAAATCGCCGGAAGTACGTGCGAAGGCGGTCATCTCGTGTGGAGCGGTCACCTTGACGCGGCGCAGCAGTCGGCGCGGAGTGCTTTCGATTTCCGCGTCGATTCCGCCATAGTCCGGCGCTTCCGGCGGCAATGCGTCGGAGTATGCGCGACCACGGATGGCGAAACGTTCGGTTTCGTTGGCAAGCACGGTACCGTCTTGCGTGCTGTGGGTGACGTGGATGGTCACCACACGGCCGGATGCCGATTCGAAGTAGTTTTCGGCCCAGCTGGTCAGCGAAATCTGTTCGCCGATATGCTTGAGCAGTTCGTCTTCGCTGACTTCCAGTTCGATGAGGTGGTCGAGATGCACTGCGTTGAGCAGGCCTTCGATTACGGGGAAGCCGTTGACGTACACGGATCCGAGGGCCGCGTAAATGGCGGGCCATGCCGGTCCGACGAGTGCGTCCGGTGCGATGCGGGACGGCACCAGATCGCTTGGCAGTGCACCGCCGGTAGCTGCCTCATGGTCGAAGCCGAGGTTGGCCGACAGCGTGTAGCTGGCATGCGCCTGACCGAACGGATAGGAGGCTTTGTCTGCCATCTGTTCAATAACGGGCATGGCGGTGAGCTTGTCGCCAGTAATGGCAGTGTTACCAATGCCGGCAGTGTCTGCGAGCATACGATACACGTGTTCCGGCAGGCGGTCGCGATCGACCACCGGGAAGAGTCCGGACTCGTTGCCGTCCACGTTCAGCGGAATGACGATGTCGCGTACGGCATGCTTGGATGCGCCACCATCCGGATCGTTGTCCCAGTAGGTATCGAGATGAATGTCGAGATCGTACTTTTCGACGCTTCCTTCGCTGGAAATCTTGCGGATTTCGTAGCTGTCGTCGCCATTGCTGGTGCCGTATGCCGGGTTTGCCATGAGATGGCCCACCCACGAGATGTTCGGGGATTTGCGAATGAATTCTTCTGCGGAAGATGCCGCTCCGAGCTGTGCGAACGCAGTTTTGTCCGCGCTTGGCGATTCTGCGGAAACGCGCTTGACCATGGCCGCTTCGAAGCGTCCAAGAATGTCGGCTACAGGTTCGTCAACGGTGGTGATGCCCGCAACGGAGATCGGACCAGGAATAATGCGCACGGAATCGGCGGAGTAACGGGAGTCTTCGGACTGCCACAGCTGATCCTGACCCCACCAACGCAGCAGGTCGTTGTCGATGACGGGCACGAACGGCATTGGCTTCGGGTATTCACGCACGAGCACCGGGAACCAGGCTTCATCCATCGGGGTGACGGTCAGTTCGTCGGCTTGCGGATAGGCTTCGGCAAGCTTGGCGATGGCCGCATGCGGATCGGCTTCCACATCGGCGCGGGATGCGAACAGCGATACGAATTCGCCGCTTTCCTGCGTGGTGACGCGGGCTTCAATACGCTGCAGCAAGTGCAGGAAGCGATCGGCGTAGGTTTCGTCGATCCACGGGAAGGCGAGATCGGCGAAACGCTGCGCCCATGCGAGATATGTCATGGCCTTCAGGTCGCCGAAATACGGCTTTGCGGTGGCGTTCAACGCTTCGATGATTTCCTCGCGGCGGCTTTCCAGCTCTTCCGGATGCTTCATCACGCGCACCAGCAGGCGTCCGCAACGTGCGGAAGAGTTTTCCAGCTCGTAGATGTCGGCATGCAGATGGCTCAGGCCGGAAGTGACGCCGCCCTTGGCTTGGCCGCTCGGCACCCACTGCTCGCCCAACGGAGCGAACGGATCGCCGTCGGCTCCCTTGGCGGGAATACCCGGAGTGTTGACAAGCATCTGCTTGACTTCAGGGCTGGTGTGCGCTTCCTTGGCAGTCATCACGGCAGTGCCAACGAGCACGCCATCCACTGGCATGAGCGGACGGCCGTACTCTGCGGACCATTCGCCGGTGATGTAGTCGGCGCCGCGTTCCGGCGTGCCGATACCGCCGCCGACCACGAGCACCAGATTGGTCTGTTCACGCACTTCGGCATAGGTGCTCAGCAGCAGATCGTCCAATGATTCCCACGAATGGTGGCCACCTGCGGAGCCGCCTTCAACTTCGATGAGCACCTTGACCGGAGCGACGGCTTTGGCGATGCGCACCACCTGGCGAATCTGGTCGACGGTGCCCGGCTTGAAGCTCACATACGGGAATCCGTCGGCGTTGAGATTGTGAATGAGTTCCACGGCCTCGTCAAGTTCCGGAATGCCCGCAGACACGACCACGCCGTCGATCGGGGTGCCGCTGGCACGCTTCTTCGGCACGATGCGCTGGGATCCGAACTGCAGGTTCCACAGGTAGCGGTCCATGAACATTGCGTTGAACTCAACGGTACGGCCTTCTTCAAGCTCTTCTTCCAGCTTGGCGACATGACGGTCGAACACGCTGGCGGTCACCTGGCCGCCGCCTGCGAGTTCCGCCCAGTAGCCGGCGTTGGCGGCCGCTGCCACGATTTCCGGTTCCACGGTGGTCGGGGTCATGCCGGCGAGCAGTACCGGAGCCTTGCCGGTCAGTTCGGTGAATGCGGTACGCACCTTGTCTCCGGCGGAAGTGTGGATGATGCTTGGTGCGAAGCGGGTCCAGTTCTGGGTGCGCTCAGGCAGGGTTTCCAACGTGGAGAGCGTGCCACGATCGGCCACGGTGGAGGCTTCCACCACGCCAACACCAGTGCCTTGGGCAACGGTGGAGAACAGCTTGCCGACGGTGGTTCCCGGACCGAAATCCAGCACCCACAGGGCGCTTGGATCGGTGGATTTCATGAGCGCGCGCACGCGGGCGGCCCAATCCACATGGTTGAGCAGCACTTCGGCAGCAAGCTCGTGAGCGTGGTCGACGTTGATTCCGCAGGATTCCGCCCATGAAACAGCCTGTGAAACAGCCTCGGCCATAAGCGGGCTGTGGAACGGCAGGGTTACGTCAAGGTATTCGAGCACCGGTTCGAACACGCGACCGCCACGCACCTTCTCTTCGCGCAGCTTGGCTTGGTGCTTGTGTTCCTTGGCCACTTCCACGCCGAACGCGGCCAGGTCCTCCGGGTAGCCGGAGAGCACATAATGCGTGGCGGAATTGGTGACGGCCACTGCGATCGGGCCGCGAGCGCCGGAAACACGCTCGATCAGCGCGTCCACCTGCGCGCGGGTGATGTCTTTGACCGACAGCATCGGCGTGGCTTCGCCGTGACGTGCGGCAAGACCAAGCTGACGTGCCTGACGGGTGCCGGCAACACCGATCAGCGTGGCAATCGCAAGAATTTCATCGATTTGTACGGAAGCCGCCTCAACGGAACCTGCTTCAACGATCGCCTGCACCATGTGCACGGCGAGCACGCCCTGGGAGTGGCCGAGCACGGCCACCGGCTTGGCAACGGCGGGATTGTAGCCGAGAGAAGTAGCGTCAAGCAGCGCACCCAACTGGGCGAGCGCAATGCCAGGGACGCTGGCGGAAGCCGCCGCGGCAGCGCCGAGTCGCGCCGGATTCGGTTCGAATCCGAACAGGTCGACCGGGCGGCCGGTGGTGGCGAGCAGGTCGGCTGCCACCGGGTACAGCAGTGCCTGGGCTGCGTCGACATGGGCGTGCAGCGCTTCGCTGAGCATTGGATTGGCGCTTTGGTCGGCAAGCGCCACCGGCCATGGGGTGGATTGTCCGGCGAAGGCAAGCGCGTGCGGCTCACCGTTCAGTCGATCAAGAAAAAAAGTATTCATGATGTTCCTTACTTGTTTTAAAAATCTTGCGATGTGTTCTAGCGATTGATTCTTGCGTTTACGTTTGCTTACGATTCATCCGCGCACTTTGCACCTGTCACAATGGCTGGTTGCCATGGTGTTTGGTGGTTTTACGCACGCGCTTCTTGCTGGAGAGCAGTTTGAGCGATTCGATGATGGTTTCTCGCGTTTGCTCGGGGTCGATCATGGCGTCGATTTCACCCATTTCCAGCGAAAGATTCGCGTTGACGGTGGTGCGTTCGTAATCGGCCACGTATTTGGCCCGGAGCGCTTCGACGTCTTTGCCTGAGTCTTTGGCTTTCTGCAGGTCTTTGCGGTGGATGATGTTCACCGCTCCGGCCGCGCCGAGCACTGCGATTTGGCTGGATGGCCAAGCGTAGTTGAGGTCGGCTCCAATGGCTTTGGATCCCATTACGATGTAGGCACCGCCGAAGGCTTTTCGCAGGATCACGGTGACCAGCGGCACTTGCGCGTTGGCGTAGGCGTAGATCACTTTCGCACCGCGGCGGATGATGCCCGCATGTTCCTGTTCGGCTCCCGGCTTGTATCCGGGGGTGTCCACCAAGGTGACGACCGGCAGGTTGAACGCATCGCACAAACGCACGAATCGTGCCACTTTTTCGGAGGAATCCACGTCGAGGATGCCCGCGTTGACGTTCGGCTGGTTGGCCACAATGCCGACCGGATGCCCGTTCACGCAGGCGAATCCCACCACTGCGGAGCATGCGAACAGCTCGTGCACCTGCACGAATTCGCCGTAGTCCACGATGCAGCGGATCACGTCGAGCACGTCGTATGGCTGGCGATCGTTGTCGGGCACGATGGTGGCGAGTCGTTTGGACACGTCACGGTCGGCGCGGGTTGCGGCGTACGCGTAGGTGGGCGGCTGCAGGTCGGAGTTGGATGGCAGGTAGGCGAGCACGGTTCGCGCGTAGTCGATCGCGTCGGCTTCGTCTTCGCCCAAATAGTGTGCCACTCCGGAGGTGGCGTTGTGCACATAGCCGCCACCGAGATCGTCCATGCTGATCACTTCGCCGGTGGCCGCTTTGACTACGTCAGGACCGGTGACGAACATGTTGGAGTTCTCGCGGGTCATGATGATCAGGTCGGTCAGCGCCGGGCAGTACACGGCTCCGCCCGCGCAAGGGCCGAGAATCAGCGAAAGCTGCGGTACGAAACCGCTGGCGTCACAGGTTTTACGGAACAGATGCCCGTATTGCGTCAGTGCGGCTACGCCTTCCTGAATGCGGGCGCCGCCCGAATCGATAAGCGCGATGATTGGCACCTTCAGGTCGAGCGCCTTGTCCATCAATCGGCAGATCTTGCGGCCTTCCGCAACGCCTAGCGTGCCGCCGCGCACGGAGAAGTCCTGCGCATAGACGGCGACTTTGCGCCCGAACACTTCGCCGAAACCGGTGATGACCGCCGCTCCCGCACGACCACCGTTGATGTCGCCGCCGCAGAATCGTCCGATCTCTTCAAAAGAACCGGTGTCGAGCAGCAGATCGAGACGTTCGCGCGCCGTCAGCTTGCCTTTGACGTGCTGGCGATTACGTGCATGGTCTTCCGCTTCGTGCGCAAGTTGCGCCGCTCGCAGTACGGATGCGCGGATTGGCTGGGACGCGCCCGGCATGTCGGCCGCGGAGACGGCTTCGGCTGAGTTTTTGCCGAGTCGCTCCTGCTGTTCCATCACGATTTTCACGGCTTCTTTAACGGCCGGGCTTGCGATGATATCAGTCATCACTCACCCCCTTCCACAGTGTCGCCAACAGCGGTTCCGTCAGTTTGCTTCCCGTTACCGCTCGCGCCACTCGCTCCGGTCACATCGATGGTCATCAATGTTTCGCCGGCTTCCACGCCCGCCGCAGGCCCCACGAAAATCTTGGTGACGACGCCCTTGACCGGCGCGTACACGTAGTTTTCCATCTTCATGGATTCGAGTACGACGAGCAGGTCGCCCTTGGCCACCTGCTGGCCTTCGGCCACGTTGACGCGTGTTACGACGGCCTGCATCGGGCTTGCGATCACACCGGATTGGCCGTCGTCGCTTTGCTGTTTTTTCTGCGCATGATGCAGTCCCTGACCGCGCAGAGGCTGGATGGCACGTTTCGCGTCACGCGCTTTGGCACCGCCCGTCAGGTTGGCGACGATGTCGTTCGGCACGGTCAGCGATACTCGGCGATTGTTGACTTCGATAACGAAGGTTTCGCTGGATTCCTTCTTGTCGACGTCAAGAGAGCCCGTCGCGCCAGACACGGATGCCGGCTGCCCGCCTTGGGACGATGCGGCTGCTTTGTTGAGGTACTTGCGTTCCAGCCATTTGGTGCTGGCATCGTATGCGACACCGTGTTCGGCGGTGAATTCGTCGTCATTGAAGATCTGTTCGAACAGGCTTGCCGGAGTCGGCACGCCTTCCACTTTCAGTTCGCTCAATGCTCGGCGCACACGTGCCACGGCCGCTGCGCGGTCGGAAGCGGTGACCACGAGTTTGCCCATCATCGAATCGAATTTCGGCGAGATGGTGTCGCCTTCGACCACGCCGGAATCCACACGGACGCCCGGCCCGGACGGCCAACGCAGAGAAGTCAGCGTGCCGGAGCTTGGCGCAAGGTTCTTTGCCGGATCTTCGCAGGTCAGACGCAATTCGAAACTGTGTCCACGAAGCGGATGATTCACGGTCAATTCCCCGCCGTTGGCGATGGTCAGCTGCTCGCGCACCAAGTCGAGTCCGCAAACCTCCTCGCTGACGGTATGCTCAACCTGCAGGCGAGGATTGACTTCCAGGAAGTACACTTTGCCTTGTTCGGTCACCATGAATTCGCAGGTGCCAAGGCCTTCGTAATCGACCGCTTCGAACAGTCGGCGGGAGTAGGCTTCCAGCTGGTCGGTCACCTCGGAGGGAAGGAACGGTGCCGGAGCCTCTTCAACAAGCTTCTGATTGCGGCGCTGCACGGAGCAGTCGCGCGTGGAATACACGGTGAAGTTGCCGTGCGAATCACGACCGCACTGCGTTTCGACGTGACGTCCCTTGTCGATGAATCGTTCCACGAAATATTCGTTCAAATCACCGCCCTGCAGAGCGTCATGATTCATGTAGAAGCCGCGCAGCTCATCATCATTACGTACCAGCGTGATGCCTCGACCACCGCCGCCATCGGTACGCTTGAGCATCAGCGGATAACCGTGCGTGTGTGCGAAATCAAGCAGCAATCGCATGTCGGAAATTGACTGGGAAATGCCGGGAACCGGCGGAACTTTTGCAAAAGTCGCCACACGACGTGCGGTGATCTTATCTCCCAAATCCACGAGGGCTTTCGGATTGGGACCAACCCAAGCCGCGCCCGCGTCGATCACTTTCTGTGCGAATGTAGCGACTTCGGAAAGGAATCCGTAGCCGGGATGCACTGCGTCGGCACCGCTGCGCTGCAGAATGTCGATCAGCAGATCCTCGTTGAGATACGTGTCTTTGTATGTATCTCCGGAAAGCAGATATGCGTCGTCAGCCATCTGCACATATTGCGCATGGCGATCCTGTTCCGCGTACACCGCAACCGTGGGAATCCCCATCTCGCGTGCGGTGCGCACTACGCGAAGCGCGATTTCGCCGCGATTCGCCACCAAAAGTTTGTTGACATTTTTAGGCATAACGTCAAGTTTGGCCAAACGAACGAAAAATCGCGAACTCGTTTCCCACAAAAGACACGCAAACTTTTTGTAAGGCTCCACAAACGTTACCGAAACTCAGCAAGCCTACGATTGGGGGCATAAGTTGACAAATCCTGCATTTTCGTCACTTTTGCGATCGCCGTCATTTCGGCTGCCAATAATCGTCGATTCATCAACAGTAATGCAATCAAATTCAAGGAGAATTATCGTGCGTAACGCAATGCTGACGCTCAAGACCACACTGAAAACCGCTACCAGCGGCACTCTTGGATCCGTGCTCAAGCCCGCACTGTTCGCCGTGCTCATGTGGGCGGCTTCCGCGGCCGGCGCCGTGCCGATTCCGGGCACGCCCGTGCCAATCACCCTGCAGACGTTTGTGGTGATGCTGGCCGCGCTGATGCTGCCGTGGAAGCAGGCCGGCACCGCGATGCTCATGTATCTGGCGGCAGGCGCGGTCGGTCTGCCGGTGTTCGCAGGCGGCGCTTCCACCATGGCATTGGTCGGCCCGAGCGCCGGCTTCCTGATCGGCTTCCTGCCGGCGGCCGTCGTCACCTCGCTGCTCAAGGGCGAGGCCCGCACCGATTCGCTGAAGCACGGTGCACTGACCGCCGCACGTTATCTGTTCGCCTGCGTCGCCGGC
>OKWA01000242.1_pt1 | contig 37232 bp, 41 predicted proteins | sample 1606861 | NCBI WGS metagenome assembly OKWA01 (sample SAMN03281007, study PRJEB24777) | human gut metagenome | isolation source: fecal sample PR166 from 1 month old female Malay infant, vaginally... | reverse complement strand
ACTATAAATAAAACGCCTTTTAATTTTTATTAATGAATATATTTATAAATAATAAAATATAATGAAATATTGATAATAAATTGCTATTCTACCGTTAAGAGGGCGGAGTGATGACTCTCTTGTATAATGAAAAATTCCTCTTTGACTGGCCGATAGCAATATCGGCTTTTTTTTAACTTATTGAAATGATGATAATTCTCTCTGGATAATAAAAAAGCCTCTTGTATCTAAAGATAGAAGAGGCTGTATTTGACTGATTAATTGCGACTATTTTTTCGGTTTAAAACGTAATAATCGGTTGGCATTACTGACGACAGTGATTGATGATAAGGCCATGGCAGCCCCCGCAACCACAGGGTTTAATAATGTACCGGTAAAAGGATATAAGATACCGGCAGCAATAGGAATGCCTAAACTGTTATATATAAATGCACCAAACAAGTTTTGTTTCATATTGCGCAGTGTGCCTTTTGAGATCTCAACCGCATCAGCAACACCATGTAAGCTATGGCGCATTAAGGTAATGGCCGCGGTTTCAATGGCGATATCACTGCCACCACCCATCGCAATACCAACGTCTGCTTTAGCCAGTGCTGGGGCATCGTTAATACCATCTCCAATCATTGCTACGCGACGACCTTCTGCCTGTAGTTGACTAATCGCTTGCGCTTTACCTTCTGGCATAACGCCTGCAATCACTTGATCAATACCCGCTTCTTTAGCTATCGCATTAGCCGTAATAGGGTTATCTCCAGTTAACATGACCAAACGATAACCTTGATGATGTAGACGCTGTAATGCACTAACGGTATCTTCTCGCAGTGGGTCACGAATAGAAAGTAGGGCCGCTATTTTCCCATTTTGCGCCAATAAGACAGGGGTTACCCCTTTCGCTGATTGGTTTTCTATTAAGGCGTTTATCTCACTTATATCAATGCCAGATTCTTTCATTAGTTTAGGATTACCTAACAGCACAATATTGCCGTCAATTTCACCACTTAACCCCATACCTGCAAGAGTTCTAAATTGGCTTATTTGCGGTAATTTAATACCTTCAGCTTTGGTTAAAATCGCTTTTGCTAATGGATGATTAGAGCCACTTTCTAGTGCGCCTGCTAATGCTAGCGCTTGAGTTTCACTTATCTGATTGAATGTGTGGATCTCAGTTACTTGTGGCATGCCTTCAGTTAAGGTACCTGTTTTATCAAAAACTAAGGTATCTAATTGGCTTGCTTGTTGTAATGCATCCGCATCACGCACTAATACGCCATATTCTGCGGCACGTCCCACACCTGAAATAATCGACATGGGGGTCGCTAATCCTAGAGCACAAGGACAAGCGATAATTAATACCGTTGTGATAATGACGAGTGCATAAGTAATTTGTGGTGAAGGACCAAAAAAGTACCAAATAGCCCCTGCAATTAACGCAATAACGACGACGATAGGAACAAATACACTGGAAATTTTATCTGCTAATTGACCTATTTCGGGTTTACTGCTTTGTGCTTGACGTACCAGTTTGATAATTCGGGCAAGGGTAGTTTGACTGCCTACTGCTGCAGCTTTAAACAGCACTGAGCCATCTTGCACGGTAGTACCTGCATGAATGGTATCACCAAGGCTTTTTTGTTGTGGAATAGGCTCACCAGTTAACATTGCCTCATCCATCCACACTTCACCTTGGGTGATTTCACCATCAACGGGAACTTTATCACCGGTTGCTAAACGCAAGATCATACCTTGTTTCACATCCGCTAATGGCATTTCAACTTCGCCATTATCTGTTACTACTCTTGCTGTTGGTGGTGTTAAGTCTAATAGACGCTCTAATGCTTTAGAAGAGCGCTGACGGGCTCTTTGTTCAAGCATATGACCAAGGTTTATCAAACCAATGATCATCGCACTGGCCTCGTAATAGAGATGTCTTGCTTGGGCAGGAAACACCTCAGGCCATAAGTTAACACTAATTGAATAGAGCCAAGCCGCCCCTGTACCTAACGCAACGAGCGTGTCCATGGTGGCACTGCCGTTTTTTAGGCTTTGCCACGCATTACGATAAAAGTGCCCACCTGCAGCTATCATCACAATAAGCGTAATAATACCGATAGTTAACCAGATATTATGATTAGCTTCCGTTAACATCATGTTATCGCCGATCATTCCCCATACCATTACAGGAATACCAACGACTAAGGCTAAGGCTGCTTGCCAGCGAAAACGCTTCATATTAGCAACAGCGACTTCTTGTTGACGCTCTCTACGTTTTACATCATCTTGAATAATTTCTGCCCCATAGCCTGCTTTTTCGACCGCATTAATCAGGTCATCATGATTAACATGACCGGTTACAAGTGCGCTACGTTCAGCCAAATTAACACGTGCATTTTCAACACCGGAAACACTTTGTAAGGCTTTTTGTACTTTGCTAACACAGCTTGCACAAGTCATACCGTCGATTAATAGCTGAGTGCTATCATCATCGATACTGATATCAGCATTATTATTATCAAGGATGGCTTCTTCTACTGGAATATCACAAATCGCCGCTGACGATGCTTCCAGTGGTGCATCCGTTTGCGTCAGCGGCTCAGTTTTTGGGTGGTTGGCTCCTGCTAATTTTGCATCATAACCAGCATCTTGAATGGCTGTGATCACACGCTCTGTGTTTGCCGTACCTGTTACTGTGGCATGAGTTAATTCCACTTGTGCACTTTCTACCCCATCAGTCCCTTCAAGAGCTTTCTTCACTGAATTAATACAATGACCACAATTTAAGCCTGATAAAGTCAGTTCAATCGTTTTTGGTTTATTTTCTTCTTCGTTTGCTAATGAGGCTTCAAAACCTTCAGCAACAACGGCGGCAATTAAATCTTTTGCGTTTGCTGTACCAAAAATTTCAGCTGATGTTTTGTCTACATTGACCGCAACAACACCGTCAACGGCTAATAACGCATTTTCTGTTTTACCAACGCATTTCATACAGTTAAGTCCACTCAAATTTAGTTTTACATCAGCTTGAGTGGCTAGATGAGCTTCATATCCGGCTTCTTCAATGGTTTTGATTAAGCTTTCAACAGTTGCGTCGCTGTCAATTTTAGCGTATTGAATAGTCACCGTGGACTGTTCTATATCATTGCGGGCATCAAGTGATTTTTTTACACTGTTAATACAGTGGGAGCATGAAAGCCCTTGTAGTGCGAGTAGCGTAGTTTTTGCCATGGTCAATATCTCCAAATAAAAAGCGATTACCTCTATTATGGCGTAATATGGGATAACTTGCTTTCTTGAAAAGGTTTTTTCTTATCTGAGATAAAGGCTAAACCTTTCCGCAAGGGGAAGGTCAAGGGGGAATTTTGAATATTAGTGAAATCGCAACCAAAACCGGTTTGACGACAAAAGCAATCCGTTTTTATGAGGAAAAAGATCTGATAACCCCACCTCATCGGGGTGAAAATGGCTATCGATACTATTTACCACAACATATCGAAGAATTAACACTGTTAAAGCAAGCTCGTGAAGTCGGGTTTAGTTTAGAAGAGTGTCGTTCATTGCTGATGTTATTACGTAATCCCTCACGTCACAGTGCTGATGTGAAAGAGGCAACCTTAAAGAAAGTGGCTGAGATAGAGAAAACCATTAACGAATTAAATGCCATTCGTCAACGGCTTCTCTTATTAGCAAATGAATGCCCTGGCGATGATGGGGCGGAATGCCCAATCATCAATCATCTTTCTGGTTGTTGTCATCATCAATAACAGCAGCATGCTGTGTTGATGATGCCGAGCGAGTGGTGGGAGAAAATGAGGTGACGTGCAAGGTGATACCATCAATAGCAATCACTTTGACTGTATCACCTGCTTTTAATGGCGTGTCAGAATAGACTCGCCAACTCCCATCAGCAAGCTTTATGCGACTAAAACCATTTTCAGTATCCGATAACAAAACTGCTTTTATACCAATAAGTTGGTGGCTTTTTTGGTTTAGGTTTTCTGCTTCTTTGGATAACTTTTTGCGTTTAAGCCAGATACGCCAAAGGATTGCACTAATAACGGTGAGTAATGCAAATAGAATACCTTGAATGGGCCAACCAATAGGTAAGATCCATGCGATTAATGCAACACATAATGCGGCCATACCAGACCATAGTAAGTAGCCTGCAGTGCCCAGCATTTCGGCGATTAATAGTAAGACACCAAGACAAAGCCAGAAAAGTGCTGGCTGAGCACTAATCCATTCAATCATAATTAATTGCTCTTGTTACCTGAGTCACTTTTTTTGGTATTTAATAATTCTGAAATACCACCAATTGCACCCATTAAGTTACTGGCTTCTAATGGCATCATTACAACTTTGCTGTTATCGGCAGAACCAATTTGTGACAGGGCATCGGTATACTTTTGTGCAATAAAGTAGTTAATGGCTTGCATATCCCCTTTAGCGATAGCTTCTGATACCATTTGCGTCGCTTTTGCTTCCGCTTCTGCTGCACGCTCACGGGCTTCGGCTTGTAAGAAAGCAGACTGACGTTCACCTTCTGCTTTTAAGATTTGCCCTTGTTTTTCACCTTCCGCTTTTAAGATTGCCGCTTGACGGATACCTTCTGCTTCTAGAATATCAGCACGCTTAGTACGCTCAGCTTTCATCTGCGCATTCATGGCTGAAATTAGCTCTTGTGGTGGGCGCACATCACGAATTTCAATACGGGTAATTTTAATACCCCATGGGTTAGTTGCATCATCAACAATCAGTAATAAACGGCTATTGATCTGATCACGTTGTGAAAGAATTTCATCCAGTTCCATAGAGCCTAACACAGTACGGATATTGGTTAGCGTTAGATTGATGATTGCAAGCTCTAGGTTATTCACCTCATAAGCAGCTTTTACTGGATCGATAACTTGAATAAAGCAGACCGCATCAATACTGACATTGGCGTTATCACGAGAAATCACTTCCTGAGAAGGGATATCTAATACTTGTTCCATCATATTAATACGACGACCAATACGGTCAATAAATGGAATAAGGAGTTGAAGGCCTGGAGCAAGGGTACGTGTATAACGTCCAAAACGCTCGACAGTCCACTGATAACCTTGTGGAACGGTTTTTACACCACTTAAAACTAAAATAATGGCGAATAAGATAATAATACCAATAACTATTTCCATGTATCTGTCCTTAGCCTGCTTTAATAAATAAAATGAATATTAATAAAGTAAAGAATACACCATTCGGCGATATTTAGATGCTAGATTATCATTAGTCCCTAAAGCAGATAAAATATCCATCAGGGTTTTCTTAACTTGTCCTTCACCGGCATTAAGATCTTTTTTCAGAAAATTAAATAGCAATTCAAGGGCTTCATCATTACGTGCCACTTCATGCAGTTTTAACGCCAGTTGAATAGCGAGTTCAGTATTGTCAGGTTGCTGATTAAAATTATCTTGTAATTGCTGAATTTCAGGTGTGTCGGCAGCTTGTTTTTGCAGTTCAATTTGAGCTAATAAACTATGATAATAGCTATCTTGATCTTGCAATGGAATTGCGGCTAATAATTCTTCTGCTTCATTATGTTTATTTAATGAAATTAAAGCACCTGCGAGGGCTAAGGTAATTTCACTGTTTTTAGGATCAATTTGGTGTGCTTCTTTTAACAGTGGTAATGCTTCGTCTGCTTTACCTTCTGCTAATAGTGCTGAAGCTTGCGCTGCTTTTAATTCTTCTGGTTTAGGTAAGATATTGGCAAGGATTTGGCGAATAGCTTCTTCAGGTTGTGGGCCTTGGAACCCATCGACAGGACGACCTTCTTGCAATATATAAACAGTTGGGATCGCACGTAGACCAAATTGCGAGGCAATCATCTGTTCAACATCACAATCTAATTTAGCTAATACAAACTGATCAGCAAATTCAGCCGCTAGTTTATCCAACGTTGCCCCAAGCTCTGCACAATGAGGACTACGCTCTGAATAGAAGTACATCATGACCGGTTTTGTCATCGATTGTTCTATAACTTGCTGAATATTCGATTCATTTACATCAACAATATGTGCAGTTGCTAACATTAACTTATCCCTTTTTGAGAGTTTTAAATATAAATGCTGTTTATTACGCTATTTCATTAATAAATAAGGATGAATTTTACAAAAATCAAGCCTTGTTACTTTGGCCGTTTAAGATCCTATCCATAAGTCTATCAGGGAGGAGTCGTTTTAACACTTTGACGGCATAAGTGAGTAAGGTCACAGGATAACGTAACTTAGGTCTTGGACTTTCTAAAGCATGGATTAGTTTTTTCACTACATCATCAGGTGTTAATGTGAAACGACTCGCAATCCCCGGATTTTTTACCGGTTTATCTTGTTGGGCTTGATTAACATTTTCAGTAAAGCGTGTTTTTATTGGACCCGGCTCAATTAAACTGACTTTTATCCCCGTAGAGGCAAGTTCCATTCTTAATGCATCAGACCAAGCTTCAACGGCATATTTACTCGCCGCATAAGCACCTCGGCCGGGAGTGGATATTAATCCCATTACCGAGCTCGTCTGAATAATACGTCCTTCGCCATGAGGTAACATCGCCGGCAGTAACCCCATAGTAAGCTGATGTAAGCCAAAGAAATTAGTGGAAAATTGTTTTTCCATTTGCTGGCGACTAATCGCATTTAATGGACCATAAACCCCAAAACCACCATTATTAAATAATCCATATAAACGCCCATTAGTAAGGCGAATGACTTCTAATATGGCTTTTTCGATACTTTCTGCGTCATCGAGATCAAGAAAAATAGGCTCAAACCCCAATGTTTCCATATGGTTAAGATCATCTTCTTTGCGACAAGCAGCCAGTACTCGATATCCTTTTTGCTTGAGTGTTTTTGCCGCACACAGTCCAATCCCACTAGAACTTCCTGTAATCAATACCGTTTTTTGCATAATTTTACAATTAATCTCATTTAATCTAGGTTAACTACTGTCACAATAGTTTAACGTGTTAGGTAAGGGGATAGGGTTTTATCCATCCATTGAGCAATAAAAGGCTGAGCCGCTTCATTTGGGTGAATGCTGTCGTTTTGCATCCACTCAGGTTTATCTGCTATTTGCTCCATATAAAATGGGATAAGCTCAAGAGCATTGTCTTTCGCCAATTGTGGGTAAATCGCAGAAAAAGATTGCGTATAGCGTTTACCATAATTAGGCGAAATCATAATTTGCATAAAGAGTGGCGTTGCTCCCGCTTCTTTTACTTGGGTAATGATGTTTTGCAACGCTTCTTTCGTTTGGGCTACAGGGTAGCCTTGTAAGCCATCATTTGCACCCAGTTCAATCAAAACCCAACGAGGTTGGTGCTGTTTTAATAAATCAGGGAGCCTATTTTGACCTTGAAATGCGGTTTCGCCACTGATGCTTGCATTCACGACATTTATTTCAGGATAAGTTAATTTCCACTTATCCGCGAGGCGTTGCGCCCATGCGCTTTCAATAGGAAGGCGATATCCGGCACTTAGGCTGTCACCAAAGATCAAAAAGGTATCAGCAGCGATAGACTTAAAGCTAAACATCATCATGACGATAAGGAAACAAGTATGTCGACGGAAAAGGTTCTTGAAGTTCATCAGTTAACCAAACAAGTAGGAGAAGGTGATAGTCAGATCTCTATATTGCAGGGTGTTGAGTTAGTTGTCGAGTCTGCACAGACAATTGCTTTAATTGGTGAGTCAGGATCGGGCAAATCTACACTTTTAGGTATTATTGCAGGATTAGATGATGGAGGCGCTGGTCGTGTGCAATTAATGGGACACGATCTGACCAAAATGAATGAAGAAGAGCGGGCAAAATTACGTGCACAACATGTCGGATTTGTTTTTCAATCTTTTATGCTAATTCCAACGTTAAATGCCTTAGAGAATGTGCAACTTCCTGCGTTATTAAAAGGTGAGTCAGAAAAACAGAGCCATACGCGAGCCGTTGATTTACTTAAACAATTGGGTTTGGGTGAGCGCTTGTATCATATGCCCGCACAACTTTCCGGTGGTGAGCAACAACGTGTTGCATTAGCAAGAGCTTTTTGTACCCAACCGGCGATCCTGTTTGCTGATGAGCCAACAGGTAATCTTGATCGAAAAACGGGAGATAAAATTGCCGATTTACTGTTTTCCCTTAATCGTGATTATGCCACAACATTAATTTTGGTCACCCACGATAATGAGCTTGCCGCTCGTTGTCAGCGAAGATTACGTCTTGTTGATGGGCAACTTAAGGAGGAGTCATGATCTGGCGTTGGTTTTGGCGTGAGTGGCGCTCGCCGGCTTTATTAATTGTTTGGCTCTCTTTAGCGCTGGCGGTGGCTTGTGTGCTGGCGTTAGGGCGTATTGGTGATCGCATTGATAAAAGTATTTATGCTCAAAGTCGTGATCTTATCGCCGGTGATTTAGTGCTACGCGCCTCGTATCCTGTTGATGAAAATTGGCTAGCTGAAGCTAAAAGAATGGGGCTAACACTTAGTCGTCAAATGCAATTTACCACCATGTCTTATGCCCCAGAAGGTGATACTCCTCAATTGGCGTTGGTAAAAGCCGCGGATAACTTATATCCACTCTATGGTGAGCTAGAAACTCAGCCTGTAGGGCTAAAAGCGGAGAAAGGCACGGCGTTAGTGGATGCAAGGTTACTGGCGCTTTTGGGGATCAAGGTTGGTGATAATATTGATGTCGGTGATGCCACTTTTACAATTAGCGGTGTATTAGTTCAAGAGCCTGATAGTGGTTTTAATCCTTTTCAAATTGCCCCGCGTATTTTAATTAATCTTGCTGATGTTGAAGCGACTGGTGCCGTTCAGCCGGGAAGTCGCTTAACTTACCGTTATATGTTTGCGGGTAATGAAGCATTAATTGATGAATACCAACAACGCTTTGATCCCTTATTAAAACCGGATCAGCGTTGGAATAGCTTAAAACAAGATAATGGTGCGCTATCTCAATCAATGGAGAGAGCAAAAAACTTTTTACTATTATCTGCATTATTAACACTACTATTGGCGATTTCTGCCGTTGCGGTTTCAATGACACATTATTGCCGTAGTCGACATACGCTAATTGCGGTATTAAAAACCTTAGGTGCTGATAATCATGCATTACGTAAATGGATTATAGGTCAGTGGGGTGTGATTATTGTTGCGGCTATCGTGGTCGGCTCACTGGTCGGTTGGGGCTTTGAATTAGTATTGTTGCAGATTTTAGCACCGGTATTACCAAAAAGTTTACCTGATGCGAGCTTTATGCCATGGCTATGGTCAGTTGGCTCTTTACTACTCATCGCGTTATTGACGGGTTTACGCCCTTATCACCAATTAATGTCAACGCAACCTTCCCGCGTGTTGAGAAGTGGTACTACGGCACCTAGTTGGCCACTACGTTATTATTTACCCATTGTTGCATTGATTGTTGTTGGCGCTTTAACTCTGTTTGCCGGAACGGGTGTTTTATTGTGGTCTATTTTATTAGGTATCGTCGTCATTGCTTTCTTGCTCGGCGTGATTGGTTGGCTTGGATTATGGCTTTTAAAGCAATTTAAATTTAAGCAATTGAGTGCCCGTTTAGCGGTGACACGTTTATTACGCCAGCCTTTCCAAACCATGACGCAATTAGCCGCTTTTTCATTATCCTTTATGCTATTGACGCTATTGGTTTTGCTGCAAGGGGATTTATTGGAAAAATGGCAACAGCAGTTACCTGAAGATAGTCCTAACTATTTCTTGATTAATATGTCAAAGCCTCAGGTACAGCAGATTAATACATTATTAGCCACTTATCATGTGGCACCGACAGATGCTTATCCGGTTGTGTTAGCACGTTTAACAGCGATTAATGATCACAATGCGAAAGTGTGGGCAGATGCACGGGATGCGGGGAATAATACCGTACGAAGAGAGCTTAATTTAACGTGGCACAGTGAACTTCCTAAAGATAATGTTATTGTCGAAGGCTCATGGCCTCCCGTCGGTAATGGCGTTTCAATCGATCAGGGGGTTGCACAAAAGTTAGAAATAAAGCTGGGGGATGAGCTAACTTTTGTTGGTGATACTCGCGAGTTTAAATCTGTTGTCACCAGCATTCGCCATGTTGATTGGGAAAATATGCGACCAAATTTCTTCTTTATTTTCGCAGAAGAAGGGCTAAGCAATCAGCCTGAAAAATGGATGAGCAGTTTTTATTACAATGGTGATGGAAGTTTGATCACCGCATTAAATCGACAATTTCCTACGGTCAGTGTGCTAGATACGGGGGCATTAATTCAGCAAGTTCAGCAGATCTTACAGCAAGTCAGCCGAGCATTAGAAATTATGGTTGGATTAGTTATGCTGTGTGGGGCATTGCTATTAGTGGCACAAATTCAAGTCGGTATGACACAACGTCGTATCGAGTTGGTGGTTTATCGAACATTAGGCGCGAGTAAGTCACTATTAAGACGCACGCTTTGGGCGGAGTTTGCCTTATTAGGGTTAATGGCCGGTTTAGCTGCAGCGATAGGGGCTGAAGTTGCATTAGGGTTGTTGCAAAAATCGGTATTTAATTTCCCATGGCAACCACAATGGATGATGTGGATAGTTGTTCCCGCTCTTGCCGCCGTATTACTTTCACTTTGTGGCAGTATTTTAGGGGTTAGGCTATTACAAGATAAAGGCCAATATCGTCGTATTCAGGGAGAATAGTCGCCATTAGTTATCTAGTTATCATTAAATGAAGTGATACGTGATATTGAATTAAAAATGCTGATATCGAACGGATATCAGCATTTTTTTATCGGATGCTTATGGTGATACAGGCGATGATTTTTCAATATATACAGTTTGTGATGGGAAGGCGAAGTCAGCGCCATGTTGATGCACAATATCAATCATTTTTAAATAAACTTCTTGCTGCGCATCTAACCATTCTGCCCATACCGTGGTTTTGGTAAAACAGTACACCATAATATTTAATGATGAATCGGCGAATTGATTAAAATAGACCAATAAAGTTTGTTTGGTGTCGATTTTGTCGTTTTGTTGTAGCATCGTGCGGATATCTTCGACGATAACCCCAACTTTGTCCGAATCTTCATAGCGTAACCCTAATTCTGTTTCAATACGTCGATTGGTCATTCTGCCGGGGTTTTCAACACTAATGGAGGAAAATACTGAGTTCGGAATATATAACGGGCGATGATCAAAGGTCATTATCTTCGTGATACGCCAGCCAATCTCAACAACAGTTCCTTCGATATTGCGATCGGGTGAACGTACCCAATCACCAATGTTAAAAGGGCGATCAAAATAGAGCATAACACCTGAAAAAAGGTTACTCATAACGTCTTTACTTGCCATACCAATGGCAATACCGCCTAAGCCACCAAATGTCATTAAGCCCGATAAGCTCATGCCAAAATGCTCACCGAACAGTAAGATCATGATGACAAGAAGAGTGATTTTAAATATACGCGAAATAATACGGGCTGAGGTAGGATCACTGCCTTTTTTAATTTGTGATTTTTCTAATAAATTAATGAGTAAGAAAAATTTTCTCATCAGGATTAATGCGATAGCAAGATAGCTAAAGAAATTAATCATCTGAAAAGAGATAAAGTGTAGTTTAAAATCTACCACCGCCATTTCACAGTATTGGCTTACAATAGCCACTAAACTACAAAGTAAAATAGCTTGGATGATGTGAATAATTATGTTTCTACGACGTTTTTTTTGTTTATCATGTAAAAAAGATATGGCAAGAAAGGCGATAAAACACGCCAAAGCTATGCCGATACCAATTGAGTATTTCATGATTAATTCTTCATTCATCTGCTCGATCTCTCCTCGCTAAAACCGCTTCTCTATAATATTGATTGGATTTCTAAACTAGATTTGCGGTTTTATTTTTATCTTGGCGCATTATGTTTTTCACTGGCATGTTGGAAGTTAGGATAAATTGGTGGGCGCATAAATAGTGTGATCACCAAAATAACTAAAACAGGGATAGTGAGAATTAAAAATGCAGGTGTGAAGCTGCCTGAAATATCCTTAATAGCCCCAGCAAAGAAGGGGGCTAAACAGGCCAATGTTGAGATCAGGTTCATCACCGAAAATAGTTCTAAATAAGGTGCGCGACCAAAATAGTTAGCCAGTAATACACTTGAGGCTAAGAAGGTCATACCATAACCAATCCCCACACAAAGGGTAAATAGCATTAGGTAGATCCAACTATTAGCCATACTCAGTGCTAATAGACCGATAATAATAATCGTTAAGCTGGCAATCAGTAATTTTTTTGGCTCTAACCATTCCCCAATCGCCCCACCGGCTAATCGTGAGAATGCATTGATAAAAGCCATGGTGCTCAGTAGCGTTGCAGCAATAGTTTCACTAAAACCATTTTCAATAATATGTGCAACTGCAAAACTATTTACTGTGATCCCGCACCATAGAAAAGCGGTGTAAGTGGCAGCAATGACATAAAATTGCCATGTTCGTAAAGCATGACGTGCGGTCCATATCGCTTTGGTTTGATAAATACGTTTGCTACTTTGTAATTGACTAATTTTTTTCGCATGCGCTTTTTCTGCTGAGCCTTCTCGTAATACTAAAATAGTCAGCAGGGTAATAATTGATAGAATAATAGCTGAAATAAGCCAATGCATACGCCATGTGTGCCAAAGGTGTGTGGCTAAAAAATAGATCCAAGGGCCAGCAACCCCTCCTAATCCACCAATAGTAAAATAGACACCAAAAGCAAAAGACTGTTTTTCAAATAGACGCGATAGCACGTAAGTGCCCGGTACGGTTGCTAATAGCGTAAAACCTACCCCAAGTAAGGCGGTACCAAGAAAGTAGCGTGTGATGGTATTGGTTTCATATAGAAAATAGAATCCACTGACAAAAATAATCAGTCCAATGAGGAGTGTGAAGCGGACGTTTAATTTACGGATAAGTAAAGTGGGTAAAAAGCTCGCAAGTCCACAGGTTAAGCCCAATAAAGTAAAACCAAGGCCAGCTTGTGTCCAGTTCCACTCTAGTTCAGCTATCATACTAGGTAGAACCACACCTAAAGAGGTAAATGTTGTTGCGGTAGCGAGAAAGTACACTAAACCTAGCAGTATCAGTATGCTCCACTGATAGATAGGACCAAAATTTTGTTGCGTGACTGGCATCCTGACTCCATAGAACGGGTGCAGTATCCTGAATGTTCAGGAAAAAATAGCGAATAACTGGCCTTGTATTCACAGGCCAGTACATTTAAAGGCTATTATTCTCTAACTTTCTGAGTCGGACTGCTAGCTTAATTTTTCTAGCGCCCATTTAATCGGATATTGGTAGGCTTCATCGAGCAGGGGACTTAATGCACTTAAGCTCTTTTGCAGAGCTTGATGGTGATTATGTACTAAGTTGAGATGCCCTACTTTGCGGGCTGGACGCACTTCTTTTTCATACCAATGTAGATGAACTAAAGGTAATGATAGCCATTTGGTGTCGATCTCCGTTCCAATAAGATTAACCATTACCGCCGATTGGCAAACATTAGGTTTGGGCATCGGTAAATCAAGAATAGCACGTAAGTGAAGTTCAAACTGGCTAATAGAAGCACCATTTTGTGTCCAGTGACCACTGTTGTGGACGCGAGGCGCGAGTTCATTAATCAGTAATTTATCACCGACAATAAAGCATTCCATCGCCATTACACCGATATAATTTAGTTTATTGAGGATCTTGCTAAGCATATCCTCTGCTAATTGTTGTAATGCCTCGGGAGGATTTGGTAGCGCAACACTCATGCGTAAAATGCCATCTTGATGAAGATTGTGAGTGAGTGGATAAAAAACACAATCCCCCTGACGATTTCTTGCACCAACTAAAGAGACTTCTCCAGAGAAAGGAATACCTTGTTCGACAATACATTCACCATATATTTCGGCTGGTAATTGTTGTTCGTCACCTGGGTGTATCCGCCATTGACCTCGTCCGTCGTAACCACCAACACGGCGTTTAACGATAATAAACTCCCCTAGCTGATTGAATAGCTCAGGCCATTGCTCAGCCGAAGTTAATGGTTGCCAAGGTGCCGTCGCTAAATGAAGCTCATCAAGGAGTTGTTTTTGTGGTAAGCGATCTGCGAGTAATGGAAAAATATCTCGGTTAATAAAGTTAGCATGGTGCTCTAACTCATTGGTTAATGCGGTTTCCGGCCAACGCTCAATTTCTGCGGTAATAATACTCTTTTGATAAGGTACCGCTTCGGGTTCAGCATCAAGTCCCACGGGATATACCGCAATACCTAATGGCTCACCCGCTTGACGTAACATTCGACCTAACTGTCCATTACCAAGAACACAAACCGGCTTCATAGCGCCTCCCTTGGATCAGGGTGATTAAGGACTTCTTGTGTTTGTGTTGCTCGCCATTGTGTTAATGCATTAAAAATATCAGCAGAGTGTAATGCTAAAATTTGTGCGGCAAGTAGCGCGGCATTAGCAGCCCCCGCTTTACCAATAGCCAGTGTGCCAACGGGAATACCTTTCGGCATTTGTACAATAGAATAAAGGCTATCAACACCACTTAATGCAGCACTTTGTACAGGAACCCCTAATACAGGAACTAAGGTTTTGGCTGCCAACATCCCCGGTAAATGTGCAGCACCGCCAGCACCCGCAATAATCACGTCAAAACCATTCTCTTTGGCCTGTTCTGCGAAACGAAATAATTTATCCGGTGTTCGGTGTGCGGAAACAATTTCAACATGGTAAGGAAGTTGTAACGCGTCTAGGACTTCTGCGGCATGACACATTGTCGCCCAGTCACTTTTCGAACCCATCACAATAGCGATACGAGGGGATGAGGTATTGAGACCAACTTGAGAAGACATTACTTAACTGCTCCTGTAAGCATAAACGGATATAGCCAGAGAAACTGAGCATGATAGTATCACGCTAATACGTCAAGGAAAACGTTTGCGTAAAGAAAAATATGCTACAATAGCCGAAAAAGTATCATCTATTTAAAATGGAAATTGGATCAGTTCGATTTTATCTGAGGTGACTTTAAACATTGAGCCTTCCGTATGCCAAGCTCCTAATACACCTCGATAATGTGGTTTCCCATCAATGTCGACGGTGTGGATCGCCGGTCGATGAGTATGACCGTGGATCATCCATTGGGTATTAAATTGTTTAAAGGTATTGATAACGGCTTGAGCATTAACGTCCATTATCGCTTCAGATTTGTATTGGTTGCTACTTTGACTACGAGAGCGCATTTTTTTAGCAATACGTAATCGAATGGTCAGAGGAAGGAGTAGGAATAAGCGTTGAATAAACTTATTGTGGACTTTTTTACGATAGCGTTGATAGGCATCATCATCGGTGCAAAGCGTATCACCATGTAAGATTAAAATACGATGTTGCTCTATCTCAAGCACTTTTTCTTGTGGTAGCAGTGTCATTCCGCTCTCTTTTGCAAAGCGAGAGCCGATTAAGAAATCGCGGTTACCATGAATAAAATAGCAGGGCACTCCCGCATTTTTTAATGCCATTAATGCTTGGGCTATGCGCTGATGTAGTGGATTAGGATCATCATCACCAATCCAAAAATCAAAGAAATCGCCCAAAATATAAAGTGCATTTGCGTGGATCGCTTGCTCTTGTAAAAAGCGAAGAAAACCGGCAGTAATTGCCGGTTCGTGCTCACTTAAATGCAGATCTGCAATAAACAGGGTGCACATAAAAAGCGCTACTTATTCGCTAACAGTAACACTGTTAATGATAATATCTTCACGAGGAACATCTTGGTGGAAACCACTGCGACCAGTAGAAACGGCTTTGATTTTGTCTACAACATCCATCCCTTCAACAACTTCAGCAAATACACAATATCCCCAACCATTGGCATTTTCTGCACGGAAGTTTAAGAAGTCGTTATCTGCTACATTGATAAAGAATTGTGCTGTTGCAGAATGTGGATCGTTGGTACGAGCCATCGCTAATGTACCACGATTATTGGCAAGACCGTTGTTTGCTTCGTTTCTTACCGGGGCTTTAGTTTCTTTTTGCTTCATACCAGGTTCAAAACCACCACCTTGGATCATAAAACCATTAATAACACGGTGGAAGATAGTGTTATCGTAGAACCCTTCTTTACAGTAATCTAAAAAATTTTCTACGGTTGCAGGTGCTTTATCTGCAAATGTTTTAATCACGATATCGCCGTAATTGGTATGAAAAGTAACCATATTCAGATCCTAGTATAATTTTAGTTTTACCCAGATGTGGGCTGAAACAATAGACCGTTTTTTTATACCACAGTTACCTTATTTAGTCAGTATTCATCTTTTGTTCATGGCGACTTTCAGGCTAAAAAGCGCGAAAATAGTAATAGAAAACATTTTTCGCCAATTATTTCACCAATAAACTCAATTTGGCGCCTTACTGTTAACGATTGAACAGTGAAAATAAACGCAGAGCAGAGTAATATAAGAGACTATTAATTGGATTACCTTTGAGTTTAGGCATTAAAACCCTTATAAAGGTAATGTTATGTGGTTATTTTTATCGCTGTAGTCGTTATTTTATATACATAAATACGTAATCAACACGTACAGTTAAAAATGGGAACGTCCTCTGATGCTAAAGATTTTTAATACTCTTACTCGACAAAAAGAAGAATTTAAACCTATCCATAAAGGAAAAATAGGTATGTACGTGTGTGGCATCACTATTTATGATTTATGTCATATTGGTCATGGACGTACATTTGTGGCATTTGATGCCATAACCCGCTATTTACGTTATTTAGGGTATGATGTGAATTATGTGCGCAATGTCACTGATGTGGATGATAAAATCATCAAGCGTGCGATTGAAAATAATGAAACTTGCGAACAATTAACGACACGTATGTTAGCGGAAATGCATAAAGATTTTGATGCATTGAATATCTTACGCCCTGATTCAGAGCCACGAGCCACACATCATATTGCAGAAATTATTGCTCTTACCGAGACATTAATTAAACGTGGTCATGCTTATGTAGCAGAAAATGGTGATGTGATGTTTGCCATTGATACCGATCCGGATTATGGCTTGCTTTCTCGTCAAGATTTAGAGCAACTACAAGCAGGGGCTCGGGTTGAAGTCGCTAACGTAAAACGCAATCCTATGGATTTCGTGCTTTGGAAAATGTCAAAACCCGGTGAACCAAGTTGGACATCACCATGGGGAGAAGGGCGACCAGGCTGGCATATTGAATGTTCAGCCATGAATGGTAAAGAATTAGGTCATCATTTTGATATTCATGGCGGTGGTTCAGATTTAATGTTCCCGCATCATGAAAATGAAATTGCACAATCAACCTGCGCTCATGATGGTCCTTATGTTAATTATTGGATGCATTCCGGTATGGTGATGGTAGACAAAGAAAAAATGTCTAAATCACTGAATAACTTTTTTACTATTCGTGATGTTCTTGCCTATTACGATGCTGAAACGGTACGTTATTTCTTATTATCAGGACACTATCGTAGCCAACTAAATTATACCGAAGAGAACTTAAAACAGGCGCGTACCGCATTAGAGCGTTTATATACTTCTTTACGTGGCACTGATGCAAATGCTCAACCTGCTGGTGGTGAAGCGTTTGAAGCGCAGTTTATTGAAGCAATGAACGATGATTTCAATACACCAGAAGCCTATTCTGTATTATTTGATTTAGCACGCGAAGTGAATCGCTTAAAAACCGTCAATATGGAGGCGGCTAATGGTTTAGCAGCGGTGTTGCGTAAATTGGCCAAAGTATTAGGCCTATTAGAGCAACAACCAGAACACTTCTTACAAAGTGGTGCGCAAGCAGACGATGCTGATGAAGTAGAAAAAATTGAAGCGTTAATTCAACAACGCAATGATGCTCGTAAGAATAAAGATTGGGCAGCTGCGGATGCCGCTCGTGATGCTTTAACAGCAATGGGAATTGTATTAGAAGATGGCCCACAAGGTACAACATGGCGTCGTAATAGCTAATATTGCTACCTATTGATAAAGCAGATAAAGTCAAAAATATCGGGTAATTATTATCCGATATTTTTTTAGATTTTTAGTGGCGTTAATTCAACTTCGGTCATCATTCTTGCCAATTGTTCACGATCAGTTATTCCAACATTAGTTTGACTGACGGCAAGAGCTGAAATTGCTGTAGCAAGACGTAAGGTATGTTCACTGGTTTGCCTCATCATCAAACCATAAATCAACCCACCTACCATAGAGTCACCGGCACCTACCGTGCTGACCACATCACATTTAGGCGGTTTTGCCATCCACGCACCAGAGGCGTTAACCCACATAGCGCCTTGTTCACCTAACGAGATAACAACATGAGCAATACCTTGCTGGCGTAATTCATGGGCAGCTTGTACTACGTCAGAGAGTTCAGGTAAGGGTCTACCTGCCCAAATTTCTAGTTCATGATGATTGGGTTTTACTAACCAAGGTAACGCTTTTAACCCCGCGACAAATGCTTCTCTGCTACTATCAAAAATAAGGCACATACATTCGCTACGTAGTCGCTTCATCCAAGCAGTAAAATCATTTAAATCAATACTTGGTGGTACACTTCCACTGACACAAATCATATCAAATTGACCCGCCCAGCTGAGTGTGTCATTTACAAAACGAGTCCAATCTTGTTTAGTGATTTCAAACCCTGAAAAGTTAAAATCAGTTACTTTACCGCTGGGTTCAGTGAGTTTGACATTGATACGTGTGCGACCTTCAACCATTTGGAAGCGATTAGCAATCCCGGCTTCACTAAACTCTTTTTGAAAGCCATCTTGATTCTCTTTACCTAAAAAACCGCCAACAGTGACATCAATACCAAGGCTTTTTAATACTTTGGCTACATTGATACCTTTACCGGCAGCATGAAATCCCGCTGTTGTCACTCGGTTAACTTCACCCAATTCAATAGGGGTACTTAATCCCACAAGATCATAAGCAGGATTTAATGTAATGGTAGCGACTCGACGTCTCATGCTTGTACCTTACCTGTAGTAAAATCATAGGTATCACTTTTCTGTTGCAAGAAAAGCAGAGAGACACCTTGGATTGGTAGGTTAAACATAAGAACTCCTATTAGATTAAGGATCAAATACAACATAAAAATTAAAAATAACGCTTCATACTTTATTATCAGGCTGAATCGTTTCAAACTATAATGCCTAATTTAGTATAAACAATGTTCTTTTGCCTAATAAAACAAAGGAAAAGTTAGATCTAAATCACGTTTTAGCATATTAAAGCGATTATTAATACGTAAAAATCATCCAACGGAATAAGGTTGCTGAAATTCTTACTACTAGCAGACTAAGTATTATTTATATAAAAAATAATAGGTTATGTAATCAATATTTAACTTATTCTTTATCAAAGCGTTAATGTGCTGAAACGAGATAAAGTATTATCACTGATATGAATAGCAAAAATAATAACCTACTATTATTATCTTAAATTGATGCAATTAAATCAATTTAAAATCAATGGATTAGTCCACTAATTTTACAGACTTAAATAAAAGCTCGAAAAATAGCGTGTTTAGTAAAAAAAGGGTAGAAAGATAAAAAAAGCGTTACTAAAGAGTAACGCTTGAGTAACGAGTATGATTAGCTGAACTAGTTGCTGACAGTGACAGCAAACTCACCGAGTGTGACGACTTTACCGGCAGTAATTTTACAGCGTTTACGTGTTTCTACTTCACCATCAACGCAAACGAGGCCTTCAGCAATAATATTTTTTGCAGCGGCTCCGCTTTCTGTCCAGCCTTGGAGTTTTAATAGATCACACAGTTCTACATAGGGGTGACCATCTAATTGAAATGTTTCCATTGATTAATTATTTCCTATATCAGGATCGTGATATTCTTCGCAGGCTTGCAACGTATTTTGAATCAAAGTCGCTACAGTCATTGGACCTACACCACCCGGAACAGGGGAGATCCACCCCGCGCGTTGAGAGGCTTGTGCGAAATCAACATCACCAACCACTTTACCGTTTTCAAGGCGATTAATACCGACATCAATGACAATAGCGCCAGGTTTTATCCATTCACCAGGAATAAAGTTAGGTTTACCAACTGCCACAACCACCAAATCAGCATGTTCAACATGAAAACGTAAGTCTTTAGTAAAACGATGAGTGACAGTCGTTGTACAGCCTGCAAGCAGTAGCTCTAAACTCATTGGGCGACCAACAATATTTGAAGCACCAATAATTACCGCATTTAAGCCATTCATTGGAATATTGCAACGCTCTAAGAGTGTGACAATACCACGAGGGGTGCAAGGACGTAGCTTAGGTGCACGTTGGCACAACCGACCAATATTGTAAGGATGGAAGCCATCAACATCTTTATCAGGATGAATACGTTCTAATACTTTGACGTTATCAATTCCCGCAGGTAAAGGGAGCTGCACTAAAATACCATCAATAGTATTATCTTCATTTAGAGTATCAATGAGATTGAGTAAATCTGCTTCACTTGTAGTATCCGGTAGATCGTAAGAGCGAGAGATAAATCCTACCTCATCACAAGCTTTACGTTTACTAGCAACATAGATTTGCGATGCAGGGTTATCACCGACTAAAATAACCGCTAAACCCGGTGCACGTTTTCCTATCTTAATACGTTGTTTTACTTTTTCTGCCACTTCACTTCTGATGGTCCGCGCAATCGTTTTCCCATCTATAATTCTTGCTGACATCTATACATCCAAATTATTCAATTATGGTATTGCTCTATTTTGTCAGATCATAAGCAATCTGTCAGTTGATTACTTACCATATTTTAACCATCTAGTTTGATTTTGTGGAAAAATCGTTGACTCTCAGAATGTTGAAAGTATAATTCACACCCGTTATCAGCATAAATGCTAACGTCTATTTCCCCTCTAGGCGCCCTTAGCTCAGTTGGATAGAGCAACGGCCTTCTAAGCCGTAGGTCACAGGTTCGAATCCTGTAGGGCGTACCATTCTCAAGTATTTCAACGTCTACAACAGTCCATAAAACCCTTATAAAATCAGCTATCACAAGAATTCCTAGTATTTCAAGGTCTAGTTACGTCTATTGAAATCTACATATATGTGGGGGCATAATTGGGGGCATTACCCCGTTCAATGAAAATTGGTGCCCCCAGATGAAGCTAACAGCCAGACAAGTAGAGACTTCCAAGCCAAAAGAGAAAGCTTATAAACTTTCTGACGGAGGGGGCATGTATTTAGAAGTTGCTCCGAATGGTTCTAAGTATTGGCGTATGAAATATAGATATGCTGGTAAAGAGAAAAGGCTGGCTTTAGGTGTATACCCATCAATATCACTCGCACAAGCTAGGGCGAAGAGAGAAGAAGCCAAGCGCATATTAGCGTTAGGTGATGATCCATCTTTAGTGAAGAAAGCAGAAAAGAGAGAGAAAGAATCTCAAGTAAATAATAGCTTTGAAAAAATCACGCTTGAATGGCATGACTATAAAAAGCCCCATTGGTCAAAAGGTTATGCGGATGATTTACTAGAAGCCTTCCAGAAAGATATCTTTCCTTATATTGGTAAAGTTAGCATTACGGAAATTAAACCGTTAGATATGTTAGAAGTGCTTCGGAAGTTAGAAAAACGCGGTGTGTTGGATAAGCTTAAAAAGATAAGGCAGGCATGTAACCAAGTATTCCGCTATGCAATTGTGACAGGACGGGCTGAGTATAATCCTGCATCAGAATTAGCCGGCGCACTGTCTACTCCAAAAGCTAAGCATTTTCCTCACTTAAATGTGAATGAGTTACCTGAGTTTTTACAGGCACTATCTGTATGTAGTGGAAGTAAGATCACTCAGATTGCGACAAAGCTATTAATGATAACAGGCGTTCGTACTATTGAGCTTAGAGCGGCTGAATGGTCAGAAATTGATTTTGATAAAGCTATTTGGGAAATTCCAAAAGAACGTATGAAAATGCGTCGCCCTCACATGGTGCCATTATCTACACAGGCCTTAGAATTATTCAAAGAAATACAAACCATAACAGGAAAGTTTAAGTATATCTTTCATGGTAGGAATGATGCTTCTAAGCCAATGAGTGAAGCGGCCATAAATCAGGTTATAAAGCGTATTGGTTATGATGGTAGAGCCACAGGTCACGGATTCAGACATACAATGAGCACTATCCTGCACGAACAAGGCTACAACACTGCATGGATTGAGACACAGTTAGCGCACGTTGATAAAAACTCTATTCGTGGAACGTATAACCATGCTCAGTATATTGATGGACGTAGAGAAATGCTTCAATGGTACGCCGATTATATGGAGGCATTAGAGAACGGGGATAACGTTGTACACGGTAACTTTAAACGTGCTTAACCCACCAGCAACCGCATACAGAACCAGACAGTAAAAGGTCTGGTTTTTTTGTACCTGAAATAGTCATAACTGGACAAATAGACAGCAATTATAGACTGTAGTAGACTTGTGTAGACTAAAAAGAATAAAGCTATGTCTAGGCTGATCCCCGAAAACTAGTACACCTCTACTAGCTGGCATAGCTCCTACATAATGAGGGCGTGAGGTGGCGATGTGTTGGATATTGTTTCTGATTTAAATGAAAAGAAAAGCGAATTGATTTCTTTGCATGAAGTTATTGTTAGTTTGAGAGAGCAGTCACCAGAGGCTACTCTGCCACAAATAGCTGAATGGTTATTAATTCATTTAGCTAATGACCCCGAGTCTCCTGATATGGGTTTTTTACCGGTAGGAGGTGAGTTTGAAAGGATATCAGAGTGGAGAAACAACCCTAATGAGCATTATTCTTTGAAAGAGTTATTACTTGAATTATATCGTAACTATGGAGTTTGGCCGGGGGAGATACCATTTTGAGCAAAAGAAAAGAAATAACAGAAGAAACATATATGTCTTACGGTTTTAAACGACAAGACATAATTTATTTTTTTCACTCAAAGGGTAAATCTGTAAATTTTGGTTTACCACCGATGAACTTTGTTGAAGAAAAAGAGGATATTGAGCTAATTTCTGTAGACGATGCTTTAAGTGAGATTCAGCGATTAAAAGCAAAAATTGAGGAACTGGAAAATAAACAACCTATTCTATTAGGAAAATATAGGGATAACGATCCGCTCTTATTAGCTATTGAGATAAGAAATAGCGAGTGGATAAAGTATGACCCAGAAAATGACAGGGCAACTAGAGGTAATCAGCAAGCAATTAAAAAATACCTTGAGGATAAGGGGTTTACTAGCCGACAGGCTGAGTCTATTGAGTTAGTTGCGTGCCCTATAAATCGTTAAAGCTATTACCCTGAGGGTAATTTATGGCAATTATACCTTTACCCTAAGGGTAAATTAAGATTATTTCATTATACCTTAGGACTAATTATGTAAATATTACCCTTACCCTAAGAGTTAAATTACAGCAAATTACCATCATACTTAATGGTATGATCAAAAAGCATTTTTTCATGCAAAGATACCCCTGAATCCAATAACGTCCATCAAGGCGTATTACTAATCAGATAACAGGGGGTGCCATGCCAACAGCAACAATCTTAAAAGAAAACCTTATTCGCTTACCAGAAGTCATGCGTCGTACTGGCTATGGTAAAGCGTGGATTTATCGTCTCATTGAAACAGGTCAATTCCCTAAGTCAGTAAAAATTGGCTCTCGTTCTATTGCTTTTGTTGAATCAGAAGTAGATGAATGGATTGCTAATAAGATTGCTGAATCACGTTCTGGTGAGGTGGCATAATGGAAAAGAAAAACCACCCATCACAGGTGGCTTCTCAGAATAACGTAGCGTCGTCTATTCTATCAAAGAACCCACCTAAAAAACACCGTGCCCGTTTATATATGCTAGGTACTGGCATTAATGGCTTTACTGAGAATGAAATATTAATTCATTGTCGCTTATCGTCAGCAAGAAATTACGCCTCAGAGTTAGAGCGCAAGTTGGATATTACGCTGGATCGCATTGATGAGCCTAATCCTGATGGTATCGGATCACATTATCGTTACCGCTTTAAAACGGCTCAAGATGTGCAGAAGGTTATTAACTTAATAAATAAACGTGCTGAACAAGGTAATTACCAACCCATAGATAACGCACTCATAAATAATATTTTAAGCCTGTACCCGACCGAATAACGGAGTAATAAATAATGAAACTGAAAAATAACAGCTTAAATGCTGGTGGATTCGCTCACCCTAAATTCAGCGACGAGACTATTTTAAATATTAACTCAGATGATATTTCCGTTATTCGATTTGAAAATGTTCAGGTGCGGATAGTTAAAATTAATAACAATCCTTGGTTCGTCGCTAAAGATGTTTGTGATGCTCTACAACTAACTAACTCAAGGGCTGCTTTGCTGGCTCTAGATGAGGACGAAAAGGATGTAAGTTTAATTTACACCCTTGGCGGTAATCAGAAGTTGAATATTATTTCTGAGTCTGGATTTTATAAACTGATTGCCCGCAGCCGTAAGGCAACCACTAAAGGCACATTCGCGCACCGTTTTACTAATTGGGTATTCCGTGACGTTATCCCATCTATTCGTAAAACTGGCGCGTATGGTGTGCCATTCTCAGCGTTAAATGATTTCACCAAACGTCAGCAACAATACCAAATTACAGCCTCAAAACATGGGCGTGATTTGCAATCATGTAAGCAAAAGAAAGCTGATTTACAGCGTGAAGAACGCGAATTATGGAAGAAGTACCAGCCTGATTTTCTTGATGGAGAAATCCACTAATGACGGCTATTAACTTACAAATGTTTGGTACACCCAAAGCGGTGTATCAAAGTTCAAATATTAATCAATTATCCCCAGAGTTGGGGAATATTGCCTACCAAGTGAATAATTCCCTACTGGCAGGTAATAACGTAAGTTCAACTTACACCACGACTAATACTGTAGCTTTAAACTACGGTATTACGGGCAACCAATCAGCGAAAATTTACGCCAATCAATCAGGGCAATATTTCTCAGGTTACAAATCTGCTGATATTTTGCGCTACTCAAATTTGAGTCACTCAAAACGTGGAGAATTCACACCATTTGCTAAAGGTGATTTTTCTCACCTTTCTAAAGAGGCGAATTATCCTCACTGGCAAGGTTTAATCGGGGTCACTACACAAGGCAGAATTGAGTTTTTGGAGTCCATAAAAAAGGGCGGCCAATCGGCTACCCTTGGGAACGTCGATATTAAATACCGAGCAAGTGAGAATTATGAGAATAGTATCCATCTTGTTATCGGTAAAGATGACAACCTTGAGTTAATACAAAAATGTGCAATACATCACTTGCACTTATGGGTAATTGTTGGCTATAGTGATCAGGCACTAGCAAAATCTAGTGTCAGGATTTGCACCCTGAATCAGTTACTGGCGACACATGACGCGCCTTGCGTCTTTTTTTGTGTCAATGCCTACGCATACCTATTAAATGCGGTATTATATCGCTCTTATTCAATGGTGGCGTTGGTGAGGCAGCTTTCGGGCTGGCTGGATTCCAGTAACTCCAGTAGTGCAAACCTTGCCAACGTCATCACCCCTATAGAGATTTGCACCTCTGGTGATGACTCCTTAGTTAAGTTACTGGAGATCATCGTTATGATGGCACCCCCTACCCAAACTCAATTCGAATTTTTGTTTCTGAGTATTAAACGCTCAGATACAACCGCTAAACCTTGTCGTATTGCTGTTACAGCACCGAATGAACACGATGCAAGACTGATGCTTGTACGTGATTATATCCTGTCATTCGCTGGTCGCTTACCTGTTAAGGAGGTGGCTCATGCGTAATCCTCAACCTAACGATTTCTACACGCATAAAAATAATAGCGAAACCGTCAAAGTTCTATCGGTTCAATTCAAGCGTGTGACATTTCAGCGAGACGGCTTTGATAATCCTGTCATTGTTCCATTAAGCCAGTTCAGCAACGAATACATTTATTCGGGGAGGGCTTAATTATGGCAGATATCACTATTCATCAAGCCGCTGAAAAAGCACAACAGTTAGAACTGATTAGCCTGATGTTGCCTAACTACCCTCGTAACCTAACCATAAGCGACATTTCCGCTATATCGTCACTCATGGCGAAGTTATCAGGTGATTTAGCTGTATTTCTTCAAGAGAAAATCGCAGTGCAGGAGGCGACCAAATGAAAACAATCAAATTAAATGTTGGTCACTTATCTACCTTGGAAGAAGTCGAACACATCAACGAAGAACTTCAAGCGTTGTTAATCCCACTGTTAACAGCTGTAGAGAATGAAGCTGAGACGGATACGCATTTTATGCTGAGAGCAGTCAACCGCTTAGTGTGTGCTCAAGGAAAAGAAATCACAAAGTTGGTGGAGGTGATGAAATGAGACAAGTCACTATCAATGCCACCAGCTTAAGTCCATTCATGTATCAAGGTAAGCGAGTTGTCACCTTTGCCATGATTGACGAGGTACACCAACGCCCGAAAGGTACAGCAAAGCGCACATTCAACACGCATAAAAAGCACTTTATTGATGGAGTGGATTATTTTTTGCTCACTAAGTACGTCATACGTACCGAGTTACCCGAACTGGAAATAGCTGGAAAAGCAAAAGAGTTAATGCTTATCACTGAATCAGGTTACTTGATGATAGCCAAGCCATTTACAGATGATTTGTCGTGGCAGGTTCAGCGCTCAATGGTTAACAGCTACTTTCGTTTGTCTGACTTTCCAGAAATTAAACACATTCAAATACCCACGCTGGCGGAACTTGAAGCCATGCCAATTGGTGAGGCTCAGAACTTGATTAGCCGCTTAGAGGCTGATTCTTATCAAGGGCACGGTAGGCGTGGCAGCTATGCCATGAACCTACGTCGCAAAGAGAAGAAAGCACTTAAACCAATGGTAATCGCCATTGAACAAGCCTCACAGCTACACATTCAGGATATGGGAGATTATCACTCATGAGAACGTTTCTAATTGCAGGTTATGGCACAACACTAAAAGGCCTAACACTAGGCATTAACAAGCAAGTGATATCTGCCAGCCTAAAAGATGCTCAGTCACAAGTGGAGCGAGAGGCGCAAGGTGACGGTTTAATTGATATCCGAATCAACTATGTGCGTGAGGTGAAGTAATGACGCAAGAACAGAAACGTGAAATAGAGCAATTACTAGAACCGCACCAGTTAAAAGTATTAATGCTAATCACCTTACTTTCTACGTGGTTGGAAGCAGAGGAATGCGATGAAACCAGAAACATGATCTGGGCTGTATTGACTGTTGTTTATTCAATTAGGGATGAAATGAACGAAGCAGTAGAGGGTAAGTAATGAATATTTCTAATATTAACGCATTCGAACACAGTGAACAGGGTGTGATCCTCATTACTGAAGCAGCCAATCAAGAGGCTATCAGCTATACCGAAGCATTAGAGGCATTAAACGATGGTAGCTTTGATGGTGATCTGATTTTTGGCTTTGAATTGGTTTTAGCTATCTGCAAGGGAGAGTGTGACGGCTTTTTTAATCCAACTAATCAGCAGCGTGTGATCTTGTGGCGTTGGATTGTAGCCGCTTCGTTTGTCGCAGAGCAAGCAGACAATAACGGGACGCATCAAGTTGACAACGGCAGAGGTAAAACCATTACCGCCGCTATTTATCGCAACAAACATGCAGCGTTAACCGTCTATGCCGCAAGTGAACGTATGTTACTAGCTAATCACATTGAGGGCGCTGCTTATGAGCACTATGGGGCAGAGAATGGCGCAATTATGGCAGTAAAGATATATAGGGATTTTATCAATCTTGAGCCTAAACGTGGTTGCCGACTATCAGAGCGAGGGCGTGAGGGGTTATCTGTTCTTCATGATGATCTAATTAGGGCGATAGAAGATGGTGAATTTAGCGACACCGTAACCATTCATTAAAAGGACGCAATGACATGATAACGAAGAATTTTAAAGTTAATTCACTAGCGAATAGCTACGCAGCCGCTATTTACCACGATATTACCACACGTAATGGCGGTGATTGGTTTTCGATGAAGGTAGGCAACAAAACGATTGAAGTTGCCATTATTGACGGTGTGAAAGGTATTCGAATGCTCGTTGATAGCTATTTGCTGAAAGCCTTAAAAGGGCAATATCCCACATGGGAGGCAGTTGCTATTAGCTTGATAGAGCAATGTGTCATTAATGGATATGTCACAGGTTATGGTCGAGAGGTGTGGCAAAGCATGATTAATGATATGGGCGACTCTTTAGCTGATAAGGGGGCGTTTCAATGAAGCCGATTGATGTTATCCGTGAGGTGAAGCTGAAAGCTAACGGACAATGGCAAGCTATATTATCTCACCTTGGGGCAGAAGTGCCCCTAAACACGCACACGGCTTGCCCTCATTGTGGTGGTAAAGACCGGTTTAGATTTGATAACAAGGACGGTAATGGCACGTTTATTTGTAATCAGTGCGGTTCTGGTGATGGATTAGATCTCGTTCAGCGTGTGTTAGGTGTCAGTGTAACCGAAGCTGCAAAAGAGGTTGCTAACATAATTGGTATTGATACCCGTTCAGCGTGTCCACCAGCCTACCGTCGTTCTGAGATAAAAGCACAACAAGACGAACTGAAAGCGCAGCAAGCCGAAAAACAAGCTAACGAGAAGAGAGAGAAGCATAAACGCTTTATTGAACGGTATAACCGCACTATTGCCAATGTTCAACGTGGGAGATCTGACTATCTCAAGGCTAAGGGGCTGCATGGTTTTGAAATGGATTTATTACAGGACGGTTCTCTTATCATTCCATTATTGGACGCTGGTGGCGTTATTACTGGCGCACAAACTATTAAGCCTAATGGTGATAAGCGTTTACTGTCAGATAGCTCAAAGTCAGGCAGTTATTACCCCATCAATGAGCCTGTAAACGTCTCTACGGTGATTATCGCTGAAGGATTAGCAACCGCCCTAACGTGTCACTTAATCCAACCAGAAGCGCACACAGTTGCGGCAATTGATGCGGGAAACCTCATTCATGTAGCTAAGGTAATGCGGGTTAAGTACCCAGAGAGCAAGATTATTATTGCTGGGGATAACGATATTAAGCCAGACCAAGACAATACAGGGAAATTAGCGGCAGAAAAGGCGGCTAAGGCGGTTAATGGTGTCGCTGTTTTACCCCCAACTGACGATAAAGCCGATTGGGATGACTACCGCCTATCACACGGTATTGAGGCGGCAAGACAGGCATTTAATGGCCAAGTGGATCAGCAAGCAGGTGAAATAGTGGAAGCGAATAACGTGATCCATATTGACGCAAAAAAGAAAGTCAGACCTCACGATGACTTAGCCCCATTTTTTGATAAGCGTCATGGTGGTTTGTATTACATCGAACGCAAGCAAAACAATACGACGGGCGAGATTGACGAAAAAGAAACGTGGTTTTCGGATGAAATGGCTACGGTAGGTATTGGCTCTGATGGCAAAGACAGCTATTTAGTTATCGAGATGAAGCAAGAAGGTAGCAACCGCATAATTTATGAAGCCATTCCGAGACGTGAACTAGGTTCGCCTCAAGGGTGGGGGAGGTTACGCTCCCGTGGCGTTAATATTACAACAAAGCGTGGTCAATTGGATTTATTAGCTAACTACCTTCAACGGAAAGGAAAGCGCGACGAATGGACGATCACACATACCGCAGGTTGGCATGATGGAGCGTATGTGATGCCCGATGGTCATATTATTGGTACACCTAGCCGCCCTGTTGCCTTTTGTGGCGGAACGTCTGCCGTTGCGGGTTATATCGTCAGGGGAACCGCTGAAAGCTGGCGGAAGAATGTCGGTAATTTAATGAAAGGCAACCAATCTATGATTTTAGGTGGTTTAGTTGCGTTAGCTGCCCCACTAAACTCATTATCGGGCGGTAGCTCGTTTGGCATTCACCTATTCGCTCAATCCTCAGCAGGGAAAACAACGACTGTAGAAGCGGCTTCAAGTATCTACGGTGTACCCGATGAACTGAAATTAACATGGGATGCGACAAAGTACGGGTTAACGATTGAAGCCGCCTCTCGAAATGATGGATTTATGCCAATTGATGAAATTGGGCAGGGTAACGATGTGCGGCATGTGGCAGGAAGTGCCTACAGTTTATTTAATGGTACAGGGCGCATTCAAGGTAATAAAGACGGGGGAAACAAAGCCGTTTTACGTTGGGCGATTGTGGCGTTATCAACGGGTGAGGAAGATTTTGAAACTTACCTCATTCGTAATGGCGTTACCCCAAAAGCAGGGCAATTAGTGCGACTGGTGAGTGTGCCATTTACCGATACTGTCGAGTTTCACAGCCTTGATGATGGTGATTTGCATTCACGAGCAATAAAACGCGCATCAACGCAGCATTGCGGGGCAGTTGGTAGAGCATGGATTGAGTATTTAGCCAACAATCAGGACATGGCCAACCAGAAAGTGACCTTCAAAGAAAACGAATGGTTATCGAGTTTACCCGAAGAGGCGTCACCACAGGTTAAGCGAGTCGCTACCCGTTTTGCCATGTTAGACGCTACCGCAGAGCTATCAGCCTCAATTACGGGTTGGGATAGTGGCGAATGTAGCCGATTTATTCGTAATAGCTTCAATGAATGGCTAGAGAACTATGGCACAGGAAACCGAGAAAAATACCAAGTCGTTAAACGGGCAAGGGATTTTATTCAACGCTATGGATTAAATCGCTTTCAGCCATACACCTATGGGAAGCGCAACGGAGATTTAGACCGAGTTTACGCAGGAAGAATAACAAACCTTGCGGGTTACTTGGTTTCTGGTCGCAGAGAGGACGGCAAGGACGAATATCATATTATCCCGTCAGTATTTGAAGATGAAATACTCTCAGGTATTCAAAAGAAATTGGGGGCGGAGGCGCTCGAAGAGGCAGGTATTTTAGTCAGACCGGAATCAGGGCGTGTAGACGGTAAAACTATCAGCATTAATGGTAGTCAGCAGCGATTTGTTGTCTTAATTGATAGTGAGGAAGAATAACCAGCCAGAACAGAATCCCCGTGATGAATTAAAAACGTTGGGATAAGTGGGATAACGGGATAAGAATTAAAAAAGATAATAATATTATTAAGTTAAGTTACTTCTATTTATCCCATGTTATCCCAAGTTACCCCAAATCAAATGATAATAATTTGTTACAAATGTTAATCAAAAAGCAAAGTTATCCCAAAAATAAAAAGTCTGGGATAAGAAATCGAGGTGTTTGGGATAAGTTAACTTGATGATATTAAATGAAAATAAGCAACTTATCCCGTTATCCCAAAGAAAAATCATTTTTCGCCTATAGAGAGATATTTAAATGAGCACTCAAATACTCACACTAAAACGTAAAAATCCACCAGCAACGAACACACCAAAAAGCTTGCAAACTAAAACGCCACAGGAAGCCTCGCAGCAACCGAAGAAGAAAAATAAGGCAGATGTTCACGCGAAGAAGAAACAACACCGTATCGACCGTATAGCGAAGCACTGGACGATATTTAATGAGCCAGAGGCTAAACCACTGATGATAGGTATCAAAGAAGCCATGATTGCTGAGGTTAAAGATAAAGGGTTGGATATTCCAGAGAGCCATATTAAACAGGGGTTACGATCATACATTAGTCGTAAAACCTATCTGAAAGCCCTTACTCTGGGCGGTAATCGTTTTGATATGAACGGGCAGCCTAAAGGAGAAATCACACCTCAACAACAAGCATTAGCAAAACAAATACTGGTGGAATGGGGGAGGCAATAAATAAAAAATACCGCCAGAGCGTGAGCAAAGGCGGTCACTAGAAGAAAAAAATGTATAGACATAGCTTTTCTATCCTAATATCAAACAACAAATAAGTCATCAAAAACTGGTTATAAATACAGTGTGTTGATTTAAATTTATACCAAAACAGTTATAATGTTTCACAATACGCAATGAATTAATAAATTGATGCAAAAGGTGAAACATTATGAGCCAATCTCAAAAAAAACATTCAGTCATTCTTACCCCGTCACAATCTGAGTTATTGAAATTTCTGTTACCCAAAGAGCAAGCAAACAACCCTAGCCACAGAAAAGTAACGTTACATAGTATTGCACGTAGAGCATTAGATATAGGTTTAGATATGATGCAAAAAAATCATTAAGGAATATTTATGACAGGAAAATTTATTCAAAAATTTGAGCGTAAAAATGCCATCGTGAATATAAATACATCGGATGGCATAAAGTCACTTGCTGTCGTGTTTCGTCTCCCCAAAGACCTTAATACACAAAGTTATCTTCGAATGATCCAGGCTATTCCTGAAATGTCACCTACGGAAATTTTGCTTGAGGTTATCGAAGCATGGGAATTTGATGAGTCGCTTAACTCAGCCAATATGACTAAGTTGATTGATAATTGTCCTCAGGCCGCATTTGCCATCATGGAAGCGTTTGGGAGTTTGATTCACTCTCGTGAAATACAACAAATCTGGGGGCAAAAATGGCTGATGTAGCGACAATTTCGCTTGAGGTGAGAACGTCTGACTTAGAACGTGGTACGCAAAAGTTAAAGGAGTTCGGCGATACAGCAGAAAAAGTAAGTAGTTCTTCGCGAAATTTAAATGACCAATTTAATAGAGGTGTTGGTCATCAAAAGAAAATTTCTGATGCAATAAAAAAGCAAAGGGAAGAATTTGATAATTTACTTAACTCGATAAATCCAACCAATAAAGCGTTTCAAAAACTAGATGAATGGCAAGCTAAATTAGCCAGCGCTAGCAAAAAAGGTATTTACCCAAGTGATGAGATTGCAAAGTATAACCAGATACTTGAGCAGACTAGAGATAAATTAACACGAGTTAATATGTCTCTTACGGCTGAAGGGCGGGCGCTGTTAGCTCAAGAGGCAGCAACAAATAGAGCCAAGCAAGCTGCTGATGATTTTTTAAATTCACTGAAAAATCAAACTGAAATTATAGGCAAAACGAGGACAGAGATTTTAGAGTTAAAAGCGGCTCAACTTGGTGTGTCGCAACAAGCCGCGCCGATGATCAACAGGCTAAAAGAGCAAGAAAAAGCCTTTATGAATGGCTCAATCACCATTGGTCAATATAAACAAGCAATGCGTCAACTTCCCATGCAAATGACAGATATTGTTACATCATTAGCATCAGGAATGCCAGTCTGGATGGTGATGATACAACAAGGGGGGCAAATTAAGGACTCATTTGGTGGTATAGGTAATTCATTGAAGGCTGTAACTTCATTAATCACTCCGTTAAATGTAGGGCTTGCTGCCGCTGCTTTAGCCGTGGGAGGTTTGAGTTATGCGACATTCAAAGCCCAGATGGTACAGGAAGCCTTTAACCGAGCATTAATAACATCAGGTAAGTATGCTGGGCTTTCTCGAGGGGAAATTATTGGTTATGCGAACACCATTACTCAAGCTGGGCTAAGTGCTGATTCAGCCACAGAATCACTTACTAAGCTATTAGACGCGGGGTTAAAAATAGGTGTCGACATTGGCAAGGCTGGAAATGCTATTGCGGAATTTTCCCGTTATTCAGGTAAAAGCATTGATTCGCTTGTCTCGCATTTTGCACGATTATCTAATGATCCGTATGGTGGTTCTATTGAACTAAATAAACAGTATCGCTATTTAAGCGCTTCTGTATTACAGCACATTAAAGAACTAGAAGACCAAGGAAAGACCACGGAAGCCGTAACATATGCTACTGACGCATTAAGTGGAGCGATGGCAGATCGCGCAAATGAAATACGTTCAAGCATGGGGACACTACCAAGCTTTTTTGATGAGATTGGACGTGCCGCTAATAAAATGTGGGATTCGGTGATGGGGCTTGGTGCTGATCTATCCATTGCGGAGGAAATAGCTAAACTCAAATTAAAAATTAAGTCTGCGGAAAGTGATCCTCGACGTGCAAAACCGAAAATTGGCCCTAGACCTTCATTTATAGAAGATGAAGAGTTGATTGCTGATAAAAAAAGGTTGGCGATGTTAGAAGCGCAAGCAGAAGAAAAGAAAAAATCAGCAGAATTGCAAGAGCGCAGTATCAATAATCAGGTGTTCTTTAATCAGCTTGTTGATAAAGGTACTGATAATGCCGAGAAACGCAGGAGAGAGCACGAAAAATTAAATAAAGCTATACAGGATAATATTGAGCTAGCGAAAAAAGGTGAAGTCAAACTCTGGACAGATGAACAAATAAAAATGGCCAGAGAGGGAATTGATAAAGCTTTTAAGGATCCGGTTAAACGTAAACCGACTTTTCATAAAGCTGCTTTTGCAGGAATGCGCCGTGATGAAGGCACTCAAAGTCATGTCATTGCGTTAAAAGCTGAGCTTGAGATGTTGAGTCAAGAAAGCCGACATATAGGCACAATTAGTCAGCAACGTAGAGCATTATGGCAAGAGCAAGCTAAGTTTCAAATTCTTGAGCAAGCCAATAAAGAACGAACACTGAGCTTGGAAGAACGAGCTTTATTAGCAAGAAAAGACTCAATATTGGCAGAAAAAGAAAAGGCCGCCAGTATTGGAGATCAGATAGAGCAACAGAAACAGTTAAATCAGTTACGTTATTCCAATGATGACCTTAAAGCTGAGATCGAACTACGCAAAGCAACGATAGGAATGACTAACGAACAAATAGCACAGCAAAGAGAACTACTCAAATTAAAAATGGAGTGGACTAAAAAAGGAGGGGCTGAAACGGATGAAGAATACCTACGTGGTGTAGATTTAATTCAGGAAAAATATGAAACAGAAAGCTGGCTACGTGAGCAATGGCGCGAAGGAGTTAAGAAAGCATATGCAGAATATGTGATTAGTGTTACAGATGCAAATGCGGCAGCACAACAATTAACTAAACAAGCTTTTGATAGCATGACGGGGTCAATGACTGACTTTCTAACGAAAAGTAAAGCTAGTTTTAAAGATTATGCTGCTAGTTTTTTTAATTTGGCAACAAAAATGATCGTCCAGCTTACAACGATAAGAACGTTAGAGGCTGGGCTTGGTGGTACAACACTTGGTAATTTTTTAGGGATAAAAGGGCATGCCACAGGTGGCTATACTGGTGATGGTGGTAAATATGACCCCGCAGGTATAGTACATAAAGGCGAGTTCGTCTTTACCAAGGAAGCAACGCAACGATTAGGCGTGGATAATCTTTATCGTCTAATGGATGAGGGAAAACGTGGTTATGCCTCAGGTGGTCATGTTGGTGGTTCAGCGCCGATGTCGGTTACACAGCCAACCGTATTTATCGCGCGTAATCCTCAAATTGCTGGCGGTGTTAATGTCAATGTCAACCTTGGTGGGATTAATGTTCCCCCTCAAAACGGTGAGATGGATAAATCATCAAATAGCGGTATTAGCAGTAGGCAAGCGGATACATTATTTAAAAGCAGATTAAGAAAGTTTGTTGAAGAAGAAGGTAGAGAAGGGGGATCATTAGATTTATTGATAAAAACAAAAGCAAGACGTTTTTAATGTGTAATTGCTAATACTACTTACAAAGTTATAATTAAAGCTAAATAGTGAATAAAGGGTTAATGATGAAAAAGTTACTGTTTGGCTTTATTTTTTCTTTGATATGTTCAACTCCTGCATTAGCAGGATGGCAGTATACTACTGATGTGGATGAGATGAGAAATGAGACTAATAACTCAGCAGAGTTAAAGGGGCTTAATAATGATGTTGATTTATCCATTATTCTATCTAGCCCAGATGAGAAAAATATTAGTTCAACTATATTAAAAACGAATGGCAATAAGGTTGATTGTTATCCTGGTGTGATTTGTCATGCTCTAGTGAAGTTTGCTAATGGAGATATAGAACATTTTCAATATGTGAATGTGAATATTGAGCAAGATGTTGCTGTGCCAGTGGAGTATATAGAGTTCGCAAAAAAAATAAAAAACTCAGATGTGGTTTATATTGAACTCCCCATTGAAGGTAAGGGAACACAGCAGTTTAAATTCAAAACAGCCGGCTTAAAATGGGAAGTAGAGCAATAGCAATACCTCATCATTTCATCATTGGCTGAATTTTATTATTTGATGAGTTCAGCCTCTTACTTATCTGTATTATTAAACTAATATCCTATCGTGATAGCTTTCTGTTATTAAGATAACTAGTGCTTAATATATTTAAAAGGGCAGAAATACGCCTTTAACTAGATACTTTCGTGAACAGTACACGCGTAAGTGAAATGACTTTTCGGGCACGTTAAGAACACGATTTATACATCCCACAGGAAATAGTTTTCGGACATCGTAACGGGAATTTTCGGACACGTTAGAAAGGCTGTAAATATAGGCTGATAGAGACAAATATAGACATTAAATCTTAACAAATCTTAACGTTTTCTGATGCCAAAATCTTAAGAAATCCTAAGATTATTACTGGATGTTGACGGTTGTAAACGTTTTAATGCTAACATTTCAGGTTGGCATGTATCGGTATTTTGCGCACTGAATTGCGTAAAAGGAACTAGAAAACAAAATGAAACAGATACAAAAAGTGCGCAGTAGAGAGTATTTGTTCTATGAAAGCTAGACGTTTAGCGGTTTCAAGATGAAATCATAGTGATGTCTTACTACAAAGACTTTTACATCGATTCCATATAGTAAAGCGATATTGTCGTTTCGCTTTGATTAGCATTACGTTGTGGTACATGGGGGCGTTTTTATGATGGATAAAAAACACAAAAAAAGACGAGTAGGTATCGTTTTCCATGTTGATACTATAAGATGTATTTAAATTACAAAGGAGATAATTTATATGCTTTTAGACCTAATTAAAGATAGCATCAAACAAAAAAGCGATGAAATCATTAGTGTGTATAATGAAAGTAGTAGTACTGAATTAAACAAGAAAATAATAGCATCGTTTTTGGAAGAAGCAAAAAATGAAAGTAAAAGAGGCGCATTAGAGTCAATGCTTCATATAAACATTGATGATTCAGGAATATTTCCATCAATGACTGCAAGCGTTATTAATAAACCTTTAGTGAAAAATTTCACCGATTTAATAAAATTGATAAATGAAACATCCATTTCCTTTAATAAAGTCAATGTTAGCTATAGTATTATCTGTCTCTTATACACATCTCCGAGCCCACGAGACTAGGCATGATCTCGTATGCC
>OKWA01000231.1_pt1 | contig 38557 bp, 45 predicted proteins | sample 1606861 | NCBI WGS metagenome assembly OKWA01 (sample SAMN03281007, study PRJEB24777) | human gut metagenome | isolation source: fecal sample PR166 from 1 month old female Malay infant, vaginally... | reverse complement strand
CTTTATGTAATGAATTTTTTGTATAGTAATATAATCATTGTGAATGATAAAAGTAGTGTTATTTATTTTTATTATATGTGCGAAATTTTTTTAAAAAAAAGTTGAAATAAATTATTTTTAATTATATGTATAAAATTAATATCATTCAATAATGACACTTAATCAGACTATTTTTATAAACACTTCCTCATTGCCCCTTAACCAACAATCCATCAAAGTTGGACTCTTTGTAACAGAGAGTCCTTATGAACAAACCTATTTCCTTTATAATCTGTTTCACTACCTTATTTATAAAGGCTTGTACTCCGAAAGAAAAACTTCAGCAACTTGAAACTGAACCTCGCTCGATCATTCTCAATAAAAACATTCAAATAGCACAGCCCGATCTCTATCTAACAACACCAAAAGTTGTGCGTTATGATCGCTATCTATTGATAAATACATCTCCAACGTTGGCTCAAAGTGACCCGATCGAACAAATAATTGATGTTCATATCCCAACTTCTCAACAATCCTCTGTTAGTGATGCAATGCGTTATATTTTACAACCGTCGGGATATTCTTTATGTAAGACAACGTCGTCTAATCAAGTACTCTATAACCAAAAACTTCCTGTTGTACATCATCAATTAGGGCCTATGCGCTTAAAGCAGGCTTTGCAAGTATTGGCAGGTGTTGCATGGCAACTTGAGATTGATGCAGTACAACGAATAATTTGTCATTCATTGCGAGAAGGTTACCAATTACCGACAGAAATACTCACAAACTCAACATTATCAGCGGATAGGATGTTGCAATGAAAATTCAATCTATATTGAATTCTCAATTTTTAGTCTCATTGGGGATTAGCGTGTTGACATTGTCAACAGAAGGAATGGCGGATCAAAGTCAACATCAAGTTTTAAAAACAGAGCAACAGGCATTAGAACAATCACTAATCGCTGAAAATGCTCAAGAATGGAAATTAACAGAGAAAGAATGGCAACGTTATGAAATGCTAAAAAAGGGGAAACGAGGGCTGTTTTCACCGAATTTAGATCCCTTAACTTTATTAGGTATTGAAGCTCGTACTTATGAGGAGCGACGTTATTTTGCTGAATTAGTGGTGAGGCAAGAATTTCAGCGTGTTGAAGCAGAATTAGCCTTTCAGCGAGAGGCGAATCAAGCATGGCTTCGTCTTTATCCTGAAATTTTACCAATTCAAAATGAAATGAGAGAAAGTCGTCAGGCTTTATTTGTAAAAGAAAGTTGTTCTATTTGTGAGGTAAAACTCGCTCAGCTTATCAAACTAAATCAACCTATTGATATCTATTTAGTGGGAAGTGGGGGGAAAGATGATGTGATACGAAATTGGGCTAAAAAACATCATATTCCTATCGAAAAGGTAAAAAATCGCCATATCACATTAAACCATGATAACGGGATATGGCTAAAGCATGGCAATGGAATAATGCCTGTTGTTTTACAACAAGGAACGCAAGGATGGCAAAGAGTCGATTAGTTTTTTTATTTATCTCCATTGTTTATCTTGGTGATAATAGTCGCCGTTGTTGATGGTTTGGTCAGACGTGATTTACGTCGATATGGTGCAGCTTATGAATCTAGTTTTGTTTATCATCATGCTAAGCGAATAATCAAGCCCGCAATTTATATCCTCTGTGTATTGTATTTATCATTGCCATTTGCAGTTTATCCGAATTTCTTGTTGTTGCCTTCTATCTTTTTGATAGGGATAGCTATTTCTGTGACAATAGGGTGTTTTAAAAAGTATTTGTAGGGATTATTCCTTTTTATTAATTAAGATTAAGATTAAGATTAAGATGCGATGGAGTTGCTGATGCCTGAGTTAACAATACGAGAGTGTGGTGAGGAGGCAATTAGATTAACTAATGAGTTATTTCAACAGTCTGAGCAATCTTTTATGGCATATTTATTAAATGAATCAGACTTAGCATGGTGTATTGCAAGTACTAGAAATTTTCCGCCAGAGAGGCAACTTCCTTGGGATCACGCAGGACAAACATTTCAAAATGATAATGGATTTAGCTTTTGTTTTAAGTTTTTAGATATGCAAAATAGGCCTGCTGGAGCCTGCATTTGTGAATATTGCTCTGATAATGTATTGAATATTGAAATGATTCAGAACTTTCAAATTAAACCATCTATTCTTGATGGAAATACGCTTAAGTTTATGCTTTATACCATAGTGTTTTTTCTGTTACTGACACAAGGGACGGGTGTACGGCTCATGTTTCCTATAAATGAAAATGTTGCAACATACTATGTTGAAAAACATGGTTTTCAGGATTTAACTGGTGATGGTTCAAAAGAAATACTTTACCGCTCAGCAGAAGATTTATTAAATTGGTTTGAGCAAAATAACCGCTCAGTTGATAGTGAGTGATTTATGAGCGATACTATAATGCAATCAACATGGCAAACTAAGGAGTTGGGTATGGTAACCAGAAAAGGAAAATCTGTTACGCCTGAGTCTTCGTTTTTCCAAACGCCACACATTATTCAGACTCGAGAAGATGGAAGTACTGTTAGTACTGTTTGTAGTCGTAGTGGAAAAGAAGTGACCTTTGTTACTCCAAAAGGAAAAAGGATCAGAGCATCACAGAATGAAGTTTTTAATACTTTATTGAAATCTATAAAATCAGTAAATCATTCATAAAATAAATAGTTATTGGATACAGAAAAAGAGAGTTTAGACTCTCTTTTTGCATATCTATGGTGTAGCTAGTGGTTTTAATTACAAAATTAATTGCTGATTCCTCAAGCTCTTGATATTTTCTTACGGCAACAATGTGTGTTGAAGGATTAGCGACTGCCTAATTGATCTGCTTTAATCAAACAAGACACTTTAATAATGGAATATAATTTAACTATTGAAGTGTTGAATGAAAAAACGAACAAACCGAGTTTATACTCTTGAGTTTAAGCAAGAAGCGGTCGCATTAGTCTCAAAACAAGGTTATAGCGTCTCAAAAGCGGCAGCTTCTTTAGGGATCACCGATAAATTACTTTATAACTGGAAAGCAAAATTCGACGCTGAGCAATCCGGTAGTAGCTTGAATTCCGATGAGAGAGCTGAACTATTAAGGTTTCGAAAAGAAAATAAAGAACTTAGGATGGAGAAAGAAATCCTAAAAAAAGCAGCGCCCTCCAGCTAAAGGAAACCAAGTAACGTTTAAAACGATTAAGCAATTACCTTCTCAGTTTCCCGTGCAGAAGCTCTGTAAGTTAATGAAAATAAGTCGTTCTGCCTACTACGCTTGGCTTAAACGCCCAGCAAAATTGATCACCGCAGAACCAAAGCTATCTTTGAACAGAGTCGAAATAGCTTAGGTTACATAACGTGACATAAACGGTTATGCAAAGAGGGCTTTAGCGTGAGTGCTTATGGCGTTCAAAAGCTAATGGCTCAGCTTGGCCTAGTCGTCACTCAGCGTGTTGCTTACAAAGTCACCACAAAACGCAAACACAGTGATGCGGTAGTCGATAATTTGTTAAATCAAAATGTTAATCCTCACGCACCTAACGAAGTGCGGGCGGGTGATGTGACCTATTTAAAAACAGGGGAGGGCTGGGTGTATTTAGTCATCGTGATGGACTTATACTCACGCCGTATTGCGGGTTGACACATCGATAAACGAATGACGGCAGATTTAGTTGTGCAGAACAATTAGGGCATGCCAGTATTACATCGACATTAGAATACATTGATGAAAGTGTTGATAACTTGCGAGATATACTTGAAGCGGAATTGATGTGATAAGAATAACAAGAGGAGTATCTAGATTTGACAGTGATTAGGAAAGAAAGTAAAAGTGACAAATAAAAAAAACAGCCTTGATATGAGCAAGACTGTTTAGTTTAAGAGTTTTAACATAAAGTGACTGTGCCAAATTATATTATTTTTCAACTCTTGTTTGCCCTCTCAGTGATTTAACTCACTGACGAACAAAAGAAATATGGTGCCCGGACTCGGAATCGAACCAAGGACACGGGGATTTTCAATCCCCTGCTCTACCGACTGAGCTATCCGGGCAACGGGGCGTATTAAACCCGATCTCACCGTCTTCGTCAACGTTATTTATCACAAAACTGTTCAATCGCTGTTTTTTTAATCTTATTGATTAATAAAAGACTCTTTTTTTCACAGAATGAGTAAAAAGAGTACTGAAGTGATTTTTGTTGTCGCAGAGCAATAAAGAAAAAATGTAGCGAAGTGAACAAAAGCAGGGTACCGATAACAAAAAAGCTTACCCAAATTGATTGGGTAAGCTTTATTTTTAAACATAATAATGGTTAACGATAGTTACGTTGCGCGGTGCTTACCTTTTCAAGATAACGCCGTGATTGGTCGGCCGGATGTTTATTGCGCAATGTCGTATAAACTTCCGTCGGCGCTAAGTTATTAATCATCGCGGCTGCTTTTTTCTTATCACTATGGAAGATGCGTAACACACTACCCGCACCGCCATTGTAAGCCTGTATCACCGCATAGCGACGAGAAACGGGATCTTTAATGTCACCTAAGTAGCTATTTTGTAATATCGAGATATACGCTGTACCAACATCGATATTATTCGCCGGATCAAATAAGTAACTGCGACTTGGCTGTCCTGATTTACCTTGCATACGAAATACATCTCGTCCGGCTGTTGCTGGCATAATTTGCATTAAGCCTAGTGCATCTGAGCTACTTACCGCATAGGGGTTGAAGCTGGATTCAATTTGCATAATGGCAAGGATCAGGGAAGGTTCAACACCATACTTGGCCGCGGCTTGTTGTACATAAGGTAAGTATTTATGTGCACGTTTATCTAAGTGGTTAGGTACTAAGTTAATAGTGACATACCAAATAGTGTTCAGCCCTGATTGACGTTTTTGTAATTTATTGGCAATTAGATAATCTGCAAATTTATTTGCTCGCCACTCCCAGCGTATAGGCTGCCCTGTATTATCAAGTACTTGTCCTAATAAAAAAGGCTCTGTACTGTGGGGAATATTATTTACATCAGAGTAGAGGTCGATAGAGCCGGGATCTTCTCCCATAAGCAATGTCGTGACAATCGCTTTATGTAATTGGAATTGAGGCGCGTCACCCCCTAGGGTTTCAATAGTGATAGTACCCGCTTCAAAATTAATATGGCTACGAGTTCTATAAGCGTCCGTATATTTTACGTAGTCTTTAGGGCCTGCGATTAATACTTCCTGCATTCCCCAAATCATCTCGATATTATTGGCAAATTGTCCCATTAATATATCGAAGGCATTGGTGTCTTTGCTGTAATCAGGCTCAAAAGTTTTAGTGGGTTTACTACTACATGAGATGAGTAGAGGGGCGATAATCAGCAAGAGAAGGATTTTTTTCATGGTCTATTGCATCGCTCTGGTGAATAAAACTCCAGAGCCGTAATGGCTCTGGAAAATGGATATTATTTTTCAGGTGGTGTGTAGCCGTCAATATGAACATCGTGGCCTTCAAATAAAAATCTTACCATCTCTTGTTCTAATAATTTGCGATCGTCAGGATTCATTGTGTTGAGTTTTTTCTCATTGATAAGCATGGTTTGCTTTGCCATCCATTGACCCCAAGCTTCTTTAGAAATCTCATTGAAAATGCGTTTTCCAAGCTCTCCTGGATATAACTGAAAATCAAGTCCATCCGCTTCTTTATTTAGGAAAGTACAAAAAATAGTTCTACTCATAATAAATCCTCAAATATCGCCGGTATTAGCTTAGGCTAATTGTCTAAGTAAATTCTCTACAGGTGCCGCAAGCCCTACGCTTGCCGGGGTTTGTAAGTTATACCAAAGTCCTTGTTGCGCCTCCATCAGAGAGGTAAACGTGGAGAGTTTTACGCAAATTGGTACTATATCTAAATGAAAATGGCTAAAAGTATGTCTAAATGAAATTAATTGCTCAGTTTTGCTATTTTCAAGACCATGTTCAGCTAGCCACTGTTCTAAAAGCATTTTTGTTTCAAACTGAGGAAAGGCGAACAGTCCTCCCCATATTCCTGCTGGTGGTCTTTTATCTAACCAGACCAGATTATCATATTGTAAAATAAGAAAATAAGTTGTTTTTTCCGGAATAGCCTTTTTAGGTTTTTTCCCCGGATAATCCGCCCAACTATGGTGAGCATAAGCAATACAACCTGTATTTAAAGGGCAAAGTTCGCATTTTGGTTTTGTTCGCGTACAAACCATTGCCCCTAAATCCATCATTGCTTGATTAAAATATTCAACCCCTTTGGTTGGGGTGACTTGTTCACTGATTTCCCATAATTTATTTTCAACTTCTTTTTTACCCGGCCAACCTTCTACAGCATAACAACGCGCTAAAACACGTTTTACATTGCCATCAAGAATAGGGTAAGGCTTTTTTAGTGATAGCGATAAAATAGCCCCTGCTGTAGAGCGTCCCACACCCGGTAAAGCACAAACGTCCTCAAAGGTATCAGGAAACTGTCCTTGATGCTTATCTACAATGTGTTGTGCCGCCTTATGTAAGTTTCTGGCGCGGGCGTAATAACCTAAACCCGTCCATAAATGTAGCACCTCATCAAGTGGCGCTTTCGCTAATGCGCTAACATTCGGAAAACGCGCAATAAAACGCTCAAAATAAGGGATCACCGTGGCAACTTGCGTTTGTTGTAACATCACCTCAGATAACCAAACGTGATAAGGCGTTTTTTCTTGTTGCCAAGGTAATGTTTTGCGCCCGTATTTGTGATACCAGTCGAGTACGACTTGCGAGAACTGCTGTGCATCCATCATATTTTATTTTTAACTCAGATCTGTATAAGGGTAAGATTGCACCACAGAGAGCATAAACTGTAAACACCCTTAATATTTATCTTATAGAGTGATGCTTATATAGGTGACTCTTGCTAAAATTGGCTATCTTTGGATAATGTCGCTTAAATGTATACTATAACGACATTATAACGTTATTAAGTTAATAATTGGCCTAACGACTGACAGTATTAGACATGATCAAGAATGTAATTTCTCCGGAATTCAATGAAGAAGGGCGTGCTTTACGACGCGTTCGTAGTTTTGTTCGCCGACAAGGCCGTTTAACTCCTCGTCAGGAACAAGCATTAGAAAAGCAATGGCCTATCTTTGGCATTGAATATCAACCGGAACCTATCGACTTCAGTCAGGTTTTTGGACGTAACGCCCCTGTTGTTTTAGAAATTGGTTTTGGAATGGGCGCTTCGTTGGTGACTATGGCAAAAAATTCGCCAGAAAATAATTACTTTGGTATTGAGGTACATGCCCCTGGTGTAGGTGCTTGCCTTGCCAGTGCACAAGAAGAGAATATCTCAAATCTGCGAGTTATGTGTCATGATGCGATAGAAGTACTCAATCACATGATCCCAGATAATAGTTTACAGATGGTTCAGTTGTTTTTTCCTGATCCATGGCACAAAGCGCGTCATAATAAACGTCGTATTGTGCAAGTACCATTTGCAGAGTTAATTTTAACTAAATTAGCGCCAAACGGTGTTTTCCATATGGCAACAGATTGGGAACCCTATGCAGAACATATGCTTGAAGTTATGACAAGTGTTGATGGATATCAGAACTTATCAGAAACTCAGGATTATGTACCACGACCAGAAACACGCCCCGTGACTAAGTTTGAACAACGCGGTCATCGTTTAGGGCATGGAGTATGGGATCTTATGTTTAAGAGGGTAAAATAATGGCTAAACAACGTAGTCGCCGTTTACGCAAAAAAATGCGTATCGATGAATTTCAGGAATTAGGTTTTTCAGTTAAATGGACGTTCCCAGAAAATACCCCTATTGAGGAGGTCGACAGCTTTGTTGATGACTTTATCCTTAATGTGATAGAGCCAAATGGGCTGGCATTTGATGCGAGTGGTTATCTGAGTTGGGAAGGCCTGATCTGTCTACAAAAAATTGGCAAATGTACCGAAGAGCATCGTCAATTAGTAGAAAACTACTTAAAAGAAAAAAATATGCAAGATGTACAGACCTCTGAACTATTTGACGTTTGGTGGGACTAATAAAAAGTTATACATTTTTAGCAAATAATCACAAGGGCATCCAACAGGATGCCCTTGTCTGTCTAGGGAATCAGCTGTGACTACAACGTTATCTAACGCATTATTGTCAGATATATTGCAACAAATTCGTCCTTTAATTGGGCAAGGAAAAGTAGCAGATTATATTCCTGCTCTCGCTCAAGTACCTGCTAATCAACTGGCTATGGCCGTGTATACGGTTGATGGTGAGCTTTATCAAGCGGGTATGGCCGATAAACGTTTCTCTATTCAGTCTATATCAAAAGTACTTAGCTTAACCCTTGCGTTAACACGTTATGATGAAAGCGAGATTTGGCAACGAGTAGGCAAAGAGCCTTCAGGATTACCTTTTAATTCGTTGATCCAGTTAGAAATGGAAAAAGGGCTACCACGTAATCCTTTTATCAATGCTGGAGCGATAGTGATTACGGATATGTTGCAATCGCGATTAAGTGCGCCAAAACAGAGAATGTTAGAAGTTATTCGTGCACTGACGAATACAGCTGATATTTGCTATAACACCGTTGTGGCAAAATCAGAGATGGAACATTTAAGTCGTAATGCTGCCATTGCCTATCTGATGAAATCGTTTGATAATTTTGATAATGATGTTATCACCGTATTAGAAACCTATTTTCACTATTGCTCGATTGAAATGAGTTGTGTAGAGCTTGTTCGTTGTTTTAGCTACTTAGCGAATCAAGGAATATGTGTTGGAAGTAAAAATCAGATTATTACGCCAAGACAAGCCCGACAAATAAATGCGTTAATGTTAACTTGTGGTATGTATGATGGTGCGGGAGAGTTTGCTTTCCGTATCGGTATTCCCGGTAAGTCTGGGGTGGGAGGCGGTATTATTGCTGTGGTTCCTGATGCCTTTACCGTAGCAGTATGGTCACCAGAGTTGGATAAATCTGGTAACTCATTGGCGGGGTGTGCTGCCCTTGAATTATTAGCAAACAAAGTAGGGCGCTCAATATTTTAAGTGGCTGTAGCGCCAAGAATGCGCAATGTTAGGTAAAAAAAGTAGTTCAATACGCTTCTAGGAGAGCGATTATGGGATTTAAAAAGTTGGTCGTTGCATTGGTTTTTGTCGCAAGTTCAGCCACTGCTGCACCCAGTTTTGACTGTGCTGTCACGCCAAAAGATGATTTACGTATTACACCTGAATTTGTTGAAGTGGCCGGCTCTAATGGTTTACTTGTTATTTATCCCGATGGCACGTTACTGCGCGATGAAAAGAGCGTCACACTAACCCCTGAGCAACAAGCTATTGCGAAAAAATATCAAGCGACAGTTAGGCAAGATATTCCTTGGTTAAGAAAAGAGACGGGAATTAAATTACAAGAGTCAAGAAAAGTACTGGATAAAGTTGTTATTGAAGCCTTTGGGCAAGATAGCCGTATTTTAAAGCGCTTAAGTGACTTAGAAAAAAATCTTAATCAACAAATGGATACTGTTATTTCGCTCAAGCCTGATAATGTCACATTCCATGCTCAAGCGATTAAACAGGTCGAAACCAAAGGGCGAGAAATAATTGAGAGTAGCCTTGGGGGGATGTTGCAAGATAGCATTAATGAATTAGGTCAAAAACAATTACTAGCTGCTGCGAGTGGTGATAGGAAAAAAGCCTTAAGTGGATTATTAGGTAATCTTGATGGTTTTCAGCAAATCATCGAAAAAGAGTGGAAGCAACAAGAAGCTTCATTTAATCAATTTGGGCAGCAGGCATGTAATAAAATCACCCAAATGGAAAACCAACGTGTCGAATTGATAAATTCACTAAACAAATAGCTTTATCCTTACAGTAAATAAGAGTTATAGATTGTTGATTCACAATAGTTGAAAATAACAATGAAAATCATTCTTATTCAATTGACATGTAAAGTAAGCTGTTTAGAATGCCCTGCTTAAGTATTCCACTTAAACAGGGCTAAATTCATGAAAAAGATCCTTGCGTTAGTTACTGCCTCTCTTCTGTCAGTTAGCAGTTTTTCTGCATTAAGTAATACCTCAGTTACATACCAGCCTAATCAAATTGTTGAACAGCAAAATGATAAAGTTGTTATCAAGCACCTATTAGGTGAAACTGCAGTATCTAAAAATCCGTCTAAGGTTGTACTGTTTGATTTTGGTCTATATGACTCTTTAGTTGCATTAGGTTTAGCGGATAAAGTGGTTGGTTTACCATTAGGAAATGCACCTGAATATATTAAAGGGCGTATTGCGAATGATGTGGCTAATGTTGGGGGAATGAAAGCCCCTGATTTTGAGAGACTCGCTGAGCTTAAACCTGATTTAATTATTATTACCGGTCGTCAAGGCGCTTCTTATGAGAAACTCACAAACATTGCCCCCACGATTAATTTAGGTACAAATAGTGCGAATTATCTTGATTCAGTGGAAGCGAATATTCAATTAATAGGTGAATTATTTGATAAGCAACAAGCTACTCAAACACAATTAGCAACATTGAATACCGTGATTGAACAGGCTCAGAAAAAAGCGGCAGGATCAGATAAAAAAGTGTTGGTCTTACTGCACAATGCAGGCAATTTAATGCCCAATAACCAAAGCGTGATTTACGATGTGGTTAAAGCGAAGAAAGCAGAATTACCACCTGTTGCTGAAGAAGAGAAAGGCAAACGTCGCGTGGTTACTTCTGAAATGATCGCCAAAGTAAATCCGGATGTTATTTTTATTATCGATCGCAGTGAAGCCATTGGTGCCGGTAAATTAGAGAAAAACACCTTTGAAAATGATGAAGTGAAAACAACTTCTGCTTATAAAAATGGTGGTATTGTTTATTTGCAATCTGATCTTTGGTATCTCTCTGGTGGTGGATTAGAAAGTCTTACTCAGCAAATTGAAGCGGTGCAAAGTGCACTTTAAAATCAGTGATAGTGGTTATAAGCGCCGATAAATAAATTATGCCCATAGTGTAAATGAACAGTATGGGCATTTGTTTATTAACGAAATAAGTGAATTTTCGTATTAAAGAAAGAGTTCAAGTAATGAATTAAGAAACAGTTTACCGTGGGGCGTTATCTGCCAATGGGTTTCTGTTTCACTGATATAACCTAATGCGAGTGCTTCATCAATTTGCCTACGGATAGTCTCTTGTGCAAGCCCCGTGTAGTCGCTAAAATCTTGCCGAGGAAAAGCTTCTAATAACCGAAAGCGGTTCATAAAAAATTCAAATGGACGGTCATCATTATCAACCCAATTTTGCTGGTGAAGATAACGTCCTGCCATAAAACCTTTAGGATGTTTGGTTTTTACCGTTCTCATAATTCGGCCATCGGCAAAACTTATTTTTCCATGAGCACCACAGCCAATACCTAAATAATCCCCAAAACGCCAATAGTTTAGGTTATGTTGACATTGAAAACCTGGCTTACAATAAGCCGATGTTTCATATTGTTGATATCCTGCTGCGGTGAGTAATTTGTCACCTTCAGAAAAAATATCCCATAACATATCATCATCAGGTAATTTAGGCGGACGGGAGCCAAATTGCGTATTGGGTTCAATAGTTAATTGATACCAAGAAAGATGTGGGGGAGATAAAGCGATTGCTTGTTGTAGATCTGAAAGTGCTTGAGATAATGATTGGTCAGGTAAGCCATGCATTAAATCAAGATTAAAGCTACGTAAGCCTAACTCTTTTGCTAGTCTCGCGGCATTTTTAGCTTCATCGGCATCATGAATGCGTCCTAAGCGGATCAGTTTATCATTACCAAAGCTTTGTACACCAATGGATATACGGTTAATTCCCGCCCGTTGAAAACCGGCAAATCGTTCAGCTTCAACCGTACCAGGATTGGCTTCCATCGTAATTTCAGCATCAGGAGCAACGGCTATGCGCTCTTTTACGCCATACAGTAAATCAGCCATTGATTCAGCACTTAATAGGCTTGGCGTGCCACCACCAATAAAGATAGTTTGCACTTCACGAGAGCCAACATGAGTAAGATCAGCATCTAAATCATTGAGCAGATGTTGCACATATTCCTGATGTGGAACTTCGCCTTTTAAGGTGTGAGAATTAAAATCACAATAAGGGCATTTTTGTACACACCAAGGAATATGAATATACAAACTTAATGGTGGTAACTTAAGCATTCTTAAGTGCATCCAACATTAGTTTTAGTGCTTTACCACGGTGAGAGTATTGATTTTTTTGCTCTCTGGTTAACTGTGCCGCAGTGCAATTTAGCTCAGGGATAAAGAAAATAGGATCATAACCAAATCCACCATCACCTTGCATTTCTTGAGTTAACACACCTTGCCAAATACCATGGAAAATTAGCGGAGTGGGATCGTTTTCATGGCGTAGATAAACTAACACACAGTTAAACTGAGCTTGACGTTTCTCTGCGGGAACATCTTTCATTGCTTCGAGTAATTTATCTACATTTTGCTGATCGGTTGCCTCAATACCAGCATAACGAGCAGAGTAAATGCCCGGAGCACCACCTAATGCATCAACCGAGATCCCTGAATCATCAGCTATAGCCGGTAAGCCTGTTACTTTGGCAGCATGACGCGCCTTAATTAGTGCGTTTTCTACAAAAGTAAGACCTGTTTCTTCAACTGAGCCAACACCTAGCTCAGTTTGTGCGACAATATCTAAACCAAAATCAGCGAGTAATGAGGCTAACTCTGTTACTTTACCGGGGTTTCCAGTAGCAAGAACCACTTTTTGCATATTATCTTCCTTAGTAAAGTGTCATGGTGATTAGCCACTGTAAAACATCTACACGTAAATAATTAAGGGCATAAAGGATCAGGATAACAATCATGGCTGAGAAATCTAATCCTCCCATTGCCGGAATAACACGGCGAATTGGGGCCATTAAAGGCTCAGTTAATTGGAAGAGCAGATGATCGATAGGATTACGTCCTTGACTGACCCAACTGAGAATTGCACGGATGATAATCATCCAAAAAATAATCTTACCTGCTGCGGTGAGTAATTCAATAAATGCGAAGGGTAGGACTAAAGAAAATGGAATAGCACCACCTGCTCCGGATAAGTAAGAAGGGAGGATAATTTCTAATAACACTAAAACATATGCCAAGATGACCGAAGCAGTATCAATAGAGCCAATAGAGGGGATAATTCTTCTTAATGGGCGCACAACAGGTTGGGTAATTTTAACCACAAATTGTGAAAACGGATTATAAAAATCAGCTCTTACACATTGCATCCATACACGAAGTAGTAGCACGGAAATATAGAGTTGAATAAGAGTCAGAATGACGAAATTTAAAAAGTTCATTAGTTGGCCCTGATGAAATTAAAACTGTTTTTCCATTTCTTGCGCTCGTTTAATCGCCGCTTGCATCGCTAAAGCAACATTCTCAGGTAATTTACCTGCATAGAATTGTGCCAATGCTGCAGCTGTTGTGCCACCTTTTGACGTTACTTGTTCACGTAATGTTGAAAAAGGTAAGCTATTTTGTTTTTCAGCTAATGCAGTAGAGCCACTGGCTGCTTGTTGTACAATAGCTCTTGCTACGTCGGCTGAAAAACCTAAGCGCTCGGCTTCTTGTTGCATAGATTCCATAAACAAGAAGAAATAAGCAGGCGCACTACCCGCAACGGCGATAATATCATTGATAGCTGATTCTTGCTCTACCCAAACCGTCATACCGACACTTTTCATTAACGCATCAGCAAATTGTTTATCTTCAGGGGTAATAGTGTTTTGAGCAAACATACCGCTTAACCCTTTGCCAACCAGTGCTGGGGTATTTGGCATGATGCGGATCAGTCGTAGCGAAGTGGCTAAATAATCATTATAACGAGAAGCTGGAATACCCGCGGCAATGGTTAGTACTAATTTTTGACTAAAATCGATATGTTGTAATGGCTTACAAACTTCAGCCATCATTTGCGGTTTGACGGCTAATACGATGACATCGGCATTTTCAACTGCATTGATGTTGTCGCAAGTACTCTGTATGGCAAACTCTTTTTCTAAAGGCTCACGTCGAACCTCAGAAGGTGAACTTACCGTAATATTTTTTGCGGGATAACCACCATTAACCAGTCCTGCAATAATAGCGTGTGCCATATTTCCGGCACCAATAAAAGCGATATTGCGATGTTCCATACTAATTTAACCTCTTTTTTATTTATTGGCGTAATCACGAGCGCCAAAAATGGCCGTTCCAATGCGTACCAGTGTTGAGCCACAGGCAATTGCTGCTTCCATATCACCAGTCATTCCCATCGACAATGTATCAATATCGGGGTACTGGTTTTGTAACTGTTTAAATGCCTGATGCATTTTTTCTAGTACCTCGACTTGCTTGTTATAGTCATTTTCTGGGGCAGGAATAGCCATTAGTCCGCGCAGTTTGATCCCTGGCAGAATGGATATTTGTGCAGCAAGGCCATCAAGCTCGGTAAGAGAGATCCCTGATTTACTGTTTTCATCACTAATATTTATTTGGATCAAAACATTGAGTGGCGGTAACGTAGTTGGACGTTGATCACTTAATCTTTGCGCTATTTTTAATCTATCTATGGTATGGCACCAGGCAAAATGTTCAGCAACAAGACGTGTTTTATTGGACTGCAATGGGCCAATAAAGTGCCAAACTAAATTTTTGTTTTCAGCAAAATAGCTGATTTTATCTACACCTTCCTGCACATAGTTTTCACCAAATTCAGTTTGTCCACATGCAATTGCTTTTTCGATATCGCTCACAGGCTTAGTTTTACTAACTGCAAGTAGAGTTATTTCGTCTGGAGAACGTCCGCATTTTTGCGCTGCGGTGTCAATGTGAGACCTGACATTGACGAGATTCTGTTTAATAGTATTCATGGCAACTCAGGAGATAATAAGATGAATATGGAAAAATTAATTATATATAGTGTAAAGCATAATGCTTCCGATCTGCACCTTTGTTGTGGCGATGTGCCACGATTACGGATCAATGGCGTACTTTATCAACAAAATCAATGTAAACCTATTACTTCTGATACGCTACTCAAATGGATAACACCTTATCTGACCACAGCGCAATTGCAATTTTTTGGTAAGGAGGGGCAAGTTGATACGGCGATAACTCTTGCTGAGGGGCAGCGCTTACGAGTGAATTTATTTCGCCAACAATTAGGGATATCCGCAGTACTAAGAGTGATAAATTCACAGCTCCCGACATTAACATCACTACGCGTACCAAAATCAATCACTGCATTATTAGATAATGTTTCTAATGGACTTATTTTAGTGACGGGAGCAACAGGGAGTGGTAAATCATCCACATTAGCAGCGATGATTGATTATCTCAATCAGCATAAGCGTCAGCATATTCTTACTTTGGAAGCGCCAATAGAGTTTATTTACACCAATAAGCAAAGCATTATCCAACAACGTGAAATAGGGCGCGATGTACAAAATATAGCGAGTGCAATAGAAGCTGCATTACGCCAAGATCCTGATGTAATTATGCTAGGGGAATTAAGAGATCTAGAAAGTATTAAAATGGCATTAATTGCGGCTGAAACGGGGCATTTAGTACTAGCAACATTACATACACAAGGCGTTGTTCAAACGTTAGAGCGTGTCACTAATGTATTTTCATCCAATGAACGACAATGGATCTCGGCACAATTAGCTGGAAGCTTAAAAGCAATTATTTCTCAGCAATTGGTTCCAGCAACACAAGGCGGGCGTGTTGCCCTGTTTGAAGTGATGTATATGACGCAGGGGATTGCACATCTGATCAGAGAAGGGAAATATCATCAAGTGACGACATTAATGCAAACTGGGTTTGAATATGGCATGCAAACCTTCACTTTAAGTCGCCAACAACGTCAATATGAAGGTTTGCTCAATGAGCACATCAATGAAGAAAATTAATACTGCCGTTCAAACCAGCTTTCTAAAATAATAACGGCAGAGGTTGCATCAACACTGCCTTTATCTAAAGAGCGATACCCCCCTTGTTCAAAAAGGTGAGCACGGGCTTCTACTGTGCTAAGGCGCTCATCATGTAAGGCGATTTGTACGCCAAAGCGTCCATGTAAGCGATTAGCAAATTTTTTGGCTTGGGTAGTCACTAGCTGTTCTGTGCCGTCCATATTAAGAGGCAATCCCACCACCACTAAATCCGGCTGCCATTCTTTAATGATTTTTTCGATTTGACTCCAATCTGGAATACCATCTTTAGCTTTAAAGGAGGCTAATGGCCTTGCTGTCCCTGTGACTTCTTGACCTATTGCGGCTCCAATACTTTTGGTGCCAAAATCAAACCCCATTACCGTTCTATTTGACATTATGCATGACCAGCCGTTGGTGAAATTGTGTGGATATCGATACCAATTAGTTCGGCGGCTTTATGCCAACGCTCTGCAATTGGGGTATCAAAAATGATTTGTGGGGTTGCTTCAACGGTAAGCCAACTATTTTCTAAAATTTCTCTCTCGAGCTGGCCTTTTTCCCAACTGGAATATCCTAATGAGACTAAGGTTTTTTCAGGCTGTCTTGCTGTACCTAATGTTTCTAACACATCTTTTGACGTGGTGATCATGGTGCTATCGCTGATTTTAATACTTGAGCTAAAACCAGAAACAGGGGTGTGTAAGATAAAACCATGCTCTTCCGCTACAGGGCCACCAGACATAACTGGTTTTTGTAAGCTAATCGCACTATCTCTATCTGCTGAGAATATCTCCAACTGCTCTAAGACACTTTCAATAGAGATATCTTCAATCGGCTTATTAATAACTAAACCCATTGCACCGTTTTCATTATGTTCGCAAACATAGACGACCGAGCGTTGAAAGAGCGGATCGCTTAATGATGGCATAGCAATAAGAAAATGGTTGAGTAAATTCATAATAGTAATACTGTTCTCTGATTGTTTTTATTAAAAAACCTAGCCCTATTGATAATGTTTAATATAAGGGCTAGGTAAAGACTTTTAAACCTTAAAACACATCGTTTAAAAATTAGTTTTTCTTGTTAAGGCGAGCTTCAATAGCATCCATTAACATACCTGTAATAGAAACCTCAGGATAAGCTGCTTCAATCTCACGTGCACAAGTTGGGCTTGTAACATTAATTTCCGTTAAACGATCACCAATAACATCTAATCCAACAAAAATAAGGCCTTTTTGTTTTAAGATAGGTGCTACTTGGCGTGCAATTGCCCAATCGCTTTCTGTTAATGGGCGCGCTTCTCCACGGCCACCTGCAGCTAAGTTACCACGGGTTTCCCCTTTGGCAGGGATACGGGCTAAGCAATAAGGAACCGGCTCTCCATCAACTACCAGAATACGTTTATCACCATCAACAATTTCTGGTAAGAAATTCTGAGCCATACAGAAACGGTGACCGTGCTCTGTTAAGGTTTCGATAATAACACCGACGTTTGGATCATCTTTTTTCAGGCGGAAAATAGAAGCGCCACCCATACCGTCAAGTGGTTTAAAAATCACATCACCATGTTTTTCATGGAAAGCACGAAGGTGTTTGGCTTCTCGAGTGACTAATGTATTTGGCGTTAATGAAGGGAACCATGCTGTAAAGAGTTTTTCATTACAATCACGTAAGCTTTGTGGTTTATTAACAATTAAAGTCCCCATATCTTCAGCACGTTCAAGAATATAGGTAGCATAGATAAATTCGGTATCGAATGGGGGATCTTTACGCATTAAAATGGTATCAAGGGAGCCTAACGCAATATCTTGCTCTTGACCAAATTCAAACCACTTTTCAGGGTTTTCTTCTACACTTAACAGACGTGTGTGAGCACGGGCTTCACCTTGATTAAGATAAAGATCGTTCATTTCCATATAATGGATTTCCCAACCACGGCGCTGTGCTTCGAGTAACATGGCAAAGCTGGTATCTTTTTTAATTTTGATGGATGAAATAGGATCCATCACAATACCTAATTTAATCATTATTTCTCCTTTATCCCAGATCGCCGAACCGAACCTGCAAAGCGGTGATTGCGGTGAGTGCTGTTGTTTCAGTTCTTAATACACGAGGACCTAATAAAATATCAGTAAAATGGTATTTTGCTGTCATGGCAATTTCTTCAGGGGATAATCCCCCCTCAGGGCCAATTAATAGTCGTACTTTTTTAACTGGAAGTGGCAAGGTATTAATACTTTGGCTTGCTCTAGGGTGTAAATTAAGTTTTAAGCTATCATCCGTTTGGGCACACCACGCCTCTAATGACATCACCGGCATAAGCTGTGGAATTTTATTTCTGCCACATTGTTCACAGGCTGAGATAATAATTTTTTGCCATTGCTGATGCTTTTTTTCTAAACGACTAGGATCTAGTTTAACACCACAACGTTCAGAGATCAGCGGAGTAATAGTGTTAACACCTAATTCAACGGACTTTTGGATAGTAAACTCCATTTTTTCACCACGTGAAAGTACTTGGCCTAAATGGAGATCAAGTGGGGATTCTCTATCATCCATTTGTCCTTCATTAATCTGCACAATCACTGATTTTTTGCTACTTTCGATAATATCAGCATCAAATACTTGATTGGAGCCATCAAAAAGTGCCAGTTTTTGGCCTTTTGACATTCTTAATACTCGTCCAACGTGATTTGCAGCTTCTTCTGCTAATGAAGTTTGTGTACCTGCACTGAGTGGCTCTGGATGATAAATGCGAGGAATACGCATAACGTGAAACCCTTACGTAAAATGTTAACCATGATAAACAAGATATTGTGATATGCATCATACGCATGCCATTAGCTCATGCAAGTTATCAGGTGGCTTTTTCTATCATTATAGCTGGATTTTATTTGCGAGATTTGTCGTAAAACTTCATGTTTGCAATATGATAAAACAACCATTGCTTGGAAGTAATAGCATTCTATTTTAGAGTCCTAGATTAGGAACTCGCAAATATCAAGGATAGATATTTATGTTATTACCGCAAAACATCATGATTACAATGGCCTTTTTTACCTTTTTAAAAGGGTGTAGCGATTATTTCTCTACCTCTGTTTTAGCACGCCTCTCACCTATTCGTTATCAGCAATTGTGGCAAGTCTATTTAATTATCTGTTTTTATTGGTCTTTTACTATTTCTAATTATTCGTTATTAATATTATTTCTATTGTTTAGTTTTTACCTCTTAACTCTCTCGTTTTTCGATGCAGATTATCTTCAGCTACCTGATAACTTAACTTTTTGGTTACTTTTCTTTGGTATTACGCTTAATTTAACGCCTTATGGCGTGATTTCTTCAACTTGCTCTTTTTATGGCTGTTTAGTCGCAAGCTTGTTTTTTTATAGTATTTATTGGCTCGGTTATTGGATATATCAAGAGGCTATTTTGGGGTTCGGGGATGTAAAGCTTTTTAGTGCCATAGGCGCTTGGTGTGGAACAGAATTATTACCTTATATCCTCTTTTTCGCTGCACTATTAGGGATTGTTATTTATATGCTTATTTGGGCTTTTACCAATGTGAAGATAAAGCAGATTGCCTTCGGCTCTTGCCTTGCATTTTCAGCGATAGTTGTTTTAAGAGTAAAGACAATAATAATGTATTGAATAGGCTAATATTTCTTGCTGAATATTAAATAAGAGTGAGGTGTAGAATTTGTCTACACCTTCAAGTCTCTATCATTATTTACTCTATTTTCAGTAAGGTATTACAGCGTTTGTTTTAGAAAAGAAGTCCAACTTTTTGTATCGCCAAAATAATTCTCTACTGGGATCAACTGGTAGGTTTGGTTATCTTCAATACATAGCGTTGGGAAACCACGACCATTTACTTGATGCATTAATTGTTGAGTTTGCTGTATATGTTGAGTTATTTCATACTCATTTACTTGCGTAAATAGCGTCGAAAAAAGGGTGATATCAAACCCGAGTTTTTGTACGATAAAAAATAGCACATCTTTATCACTAATATTTAATCCATCAAGATAATAGGCATCTTGTAACGCTTTTAATAACATAACATCTCTATCGCCCATTTTTCTTGCTACCAATATCGCTGCAATTGGCATCAGTGAGTTTAATGTCATCTCTGTATTGGCGAGGTTATCACGGTATTGCTGGCTAAAAATTTGCCCCGATAACTGGCTAATACGTTCATCGATAGGGGTTACATGTTCTTTCCATGCATCGCCCCCTGTCACTTTTCTTGTCGGGGTAAATAATCCCCCACCATGTAGCGTTAGTACATGTGGGTATTCGTGACTCACTACTTCAATAAGTGGGGCAATGCCGTAGCACCACCCACAAAGTGGATCGTAAATATAGTGCAGCTTTTTGGTGCTATTTTCTTGGTTCACATGGCTTACTGAGGCCATTTCATCTCTCCTTTAAGGACTTTTGCGCTAAGCTCTAAACTCGATTTATCTGCTAAGTCAGGATAACTTTTTTCCATCGCCGCAATAAATTGTTCTGAGTTTTGAGTTTCAGCGAGTTTAGTTTCTGCCTCTTTAAGGTAATTCATTGTGAAATCAACAGAACGCATATCATAATTGCTTTTTGGAACATAATGTCCCGGAATAACCGTTTTAGGTGATAACGTTTTAATCTGTTGTAACGCTTCTAGCCAATATTGGCGTTGTGCTTTAGATTGAGTATCTGCTAGCCACACATGAATATTTTCAGACAGTATTACCCCACCCATAATAGCATTCAGTTTTGGCACATAAACATAGGTTCTTTCTGGAGATTGGCTATCTAATCCTTTGATATAGAGTTTTTCACCTTCAAGAGAAAAACTATCACCAGTAACGACTTCAGGAATGATAACTTTTTTAGGGGCATTGTCTTTGAGGACAGGCCCCCAGTAGGCAAGTTTTCCTGCTTGGGTTTCATTAATGATTTTGACGGTGGGAGCTGAGGCAATCACTTTAGCATTTGGAAATGCTTCAGTAATGACATCTAACCCAAAATAAAAATCGGGATCAGAATGGCTGATATAGATATAAGTTAAGTTTTTCCCTGATGCTTTAATTTTATCGACTAAGGCTTGAGCATCATTTTTTTGGAACTGAGCATCGATTAAGACAGCATCTTTATCACCATAAATGATTTCAGATGAAACAGGGAATACACTGGCATCACCGGGATTGTAGATATCTAATGTTAACTCTGTTGCCATAACAGAAGTGGCGAAAAACGCAGTAGTTGCAAGTGTTAAAGGAAGTAATTTTTTCATCTTTATTTTCTCCATCATGTTGATGCGTTCTATAATAGGTTGCATGAAATGGGAGAAAAACCCTGTTTTGGTGAATACATTGTTGCATAAATCGAGCAAATAATATGGACAAAATTAAAGCATCAGAGGTTTTTGTGACCATCGTTAAGCAAGGTAGCATGATTAAAGCTGCTGATTATCTAGGTATGTCTAGAGCAATGGTGACGCGCTATCTTAATGAAATGGAGGAGTGGGCTGGGGTGCGTTTGTTGCATAGAACAACCCGTAAGCAGAGTCTGACTTCCGTGGGAGAATTAGTTTATCAACAAAGTTTACAACTGCTAGAGATGGCCGAGCGTATTCCCGCGAATATTCCCAAAGAGAGTCACCAAATCAGTGGGCTGGTGCGTATTACAACGGCACAATCACTCGCTAATTGTGCATTATCTGTGGCTATAACTGAATTTATACAACTTTATCCTCTTATTGCAGTCGATTTGCAGATATCTAATCAGACAGTCAATCTTATTGAAGAGCGTATTGATATTGCATTGCGTATTACCAACCATTTAGAGCCTAATCTGATAGCCCGCCCTTTAGCAAAATGTCTTTCTGTGGTTTGTGCTCATAAAGATTATTTAGCTAAACATGGTATCCCTAACACGCCGGATGATTTGACTTATCATCAATGTCTCACATATCGCTTTTTTGGCAGTAGCTTATGGGAGTTTAGTTTAGGTGATGAGCGTTATTCTGTTCCTGTAGGTGGTAATTTAAGTGCCAATGAGTCTGTTGTGTTATTGCAAGCCACTTTGCAAGGTGCCGGAGTCTCCTTACAACCTTACTGCTCGGCAAAACCCTATCTTGAACGGGGTGAGTTAGAAATTTTGTTAGCGGATTATCAGCCACAGCCTATGGGAATTTATGCCGTGTTAGCGAGCCGACAAAATATGCCCGCAGCCGTGCGTGTTTTACTGGATTTTCTGGTTGACTGGTTTGCCTCTTCGCCTCATTGGTTGTCATTATCGGGTGAACGCGTGAGTTAATTGTTTTGGATAATTGGCTAAAGTGGTTTTCATCACATCAATAAAATAGCGCACAAGTTGTGATGAGGGGCGATGAGATGGTGTGATCAAACTCACCGTAAATGGAATGGTAAAACTCAGTGGTCGTATACAGAGATCACTATATTGATAATCAAGGGCAGTAATAGGGTTAACGATAGAAACACCAATGCCTTTACTCACCATGGCACAAATTGAGGCCGCACTTTGTGTTTCCATGATCAATTGTCGAGTGATCCCCTGTTTAATAAACATAGCATCAATAAGTTGTCGATAACTATCATTAGCAGATAAGCTGATAAAACGAGTTTGATGAAAGTCTTGTGGCTGCAGTAATGCTTTTTTACTTAATACATGAGACTTTGGCAAAATAGCGACTTCATTTAACGTTAGCAGTGTTTCTTGTTGGGTTCCGGCAGGTGTTTGTGTGTGCTCTGTTAGCCCTAAGTCATAATGTTGTGCAGATAACCACTCCTCTAATAAAGGAGACTCCTGTGGCACTATCGTTAAATTAACCTCGGGATATTGGCTGAGAAATTGTTGGCAAATTGAGGGTAATAGTGATTGAGCAAATGCCGGTAAACAGGTGATATTTAATTCCGCTTGATGAAAATGGCGAATACTATTGGCTGCGGTAATAATGCGGTCAAGTCCATAATAAGAGCGCTGTACCTCTTCAAAAAATCTTAATCCCTCCGTGGTAGGTTGTAGGCGACCTTTAATTCTATCAAATAGCTTAAATGACAATAGTTGTTCAAGACGTGATAGTTCGCGACTGACTGTGGGTTGAGACGTTTTCAGTAAATCTGCCGCTTCGGTTAGGTTTTGTGTGGTCATCACTGCATGAAAAATTTCAATATGTCGCCAACTAAATGGAGTTTTCATAAATTTTATCCTATATCACAAGTGAATAGACTATAGCTAATTTGATATTTTTATTCCCGCTTTAATTGCTTAATAATATTTTTATTCACCCTACATTGCTGAGTAAAAAATGATGACAACATCCAACAATGCGATCCTATCTCAATTAGCACAAACTTATGGCACGCCATTATGGATCTATCAAGGTGAGACTATTTCTGAACATATTGAGCAATTAAAAGCCTTTGATGTGGTTCGTTTTGCACAAAAAGCCTGCTCTAACATTCATATTTTACGGTTAATGAAACAGCAGGGCGTTAAAGTTGATTCTGTCTCACTAGGTGAAATTGAGCGGGCGTTGGTTGCCGGTTTCCAAGGTGGTCGCGAGCGTAGTGAAATTATCTTTACCGCAGATTTACTCGATGAAAAAACGATTGAACGTGTGGTTGAATTAGATATTCCGGTTAATGCAGGTTCTATTGATATGCTTCGCCAACTTGGAGAACGTCATCAAGGGCACGCGGTGTGGATAAGAATAAATCCTGGGTTTGGTCATGGACATAGCCAAAAGACCAATACGGGTGGGGAAAATAGCAAACATGGTATTTGGTATGAAGATGTGCCAGAAGCATTAGCGGTAATTAATCAATACAATTTGAGTTTGGTTGGTTTCCATATGCATATTGGCTCAGGGGTTGATTATCAGCATTTAGCGAGTGTCTGTGATGCAATGGTTGAGCAAGTACTCACCTCTAATGTTGATATCAAAGCCATCTCGGCCGGTGGGGGATTGTCAACACCTTATCAGCAAGGAGATAAAATAGTCGATTTAAACCACTATTTCTCTTTATGGGATAGTGCTCGTCAACGTATAGCGCAACACCTTGGGCATGATATTGAACTGGAAATTGAACCAGGACGCTTTTTAGTGGCTGAGTCTGGCGTGTTAGTGTCACAAGTAAGGGCGGTTAAGTCGATGGGAAATCGTCATTATGTGCTGGTGGATGCAGGGTTTAGTGATTTAATGCGCCCAGCTATGTATGGTAGTTACCATCAAATCACATTATTAGATAAATACGGCCAATTAAAATCTAGCGAGTTTCAACAAGAAACCATAGTTGCGGGGCCTCTTTGTGAATCTGGTGATGTGTTTACCCAGCAAGAAGGAGGAATGGTTGCTCCTCGTTTATTACCTCCGGCAGAAGTTGGCGATTACTTAGTTATTCATGATACGGGGGCTTATGGTGCATCAATGTCATCTAACTATAATAGTCGTCCCCTTATTCCTGAAGTGTTAATTTCACAGGGCATACCTCAATTAATTAGACGTCGTCAAACCATTGAAGAGCTATTAGCGCTAGAAATTAACCTGTAACTTTTACTATTCCTCCCAGTGTGATCATCTCCCAATAAAAAACACCTCATTATTAAATTAAAATAATGAGGTGTTGTATCCGTGTTTCAGTCGTTAAATGGCAGACTATTTATTGACGATCATAACGGCATAATTAGGCTGCTTTATCTGTTTTTATTGTATCAGTTGACGACTTTTTTGCCGGCACCGCCAAGGCATCAAAGTCAAATTCATCCACATTAATACTACGTAAACGGCTTTGCTCCGCTTTGCGTAAGATATCAGCTTCTTCGGGAGTCACTCGTTTATCAGCTAAAGCCTTATCCGCTAATTTATCTAATTGAGTGAAGCTAAATTTCTTTTCATAGAGTCGACAGATACGTTCAAACAGTGGCTCTGCGGCTAAAATATCGAGCAGAGCTTCTTCCATTAAACCATGAGGATTGTGCTCACTGGGTGTGAGGAATTGCCCTTTACCAATACGATCACGGGTTTCAGAAGGTTGTTGGATAATTTGAGCCACTTTACTATCTAACTTATCTGAAGGCAGTTTCTGCACTTTACCAAGAGGGAAAATAATGGCGCGCAGGGCTCCTGCAATAAAACGATTTGGGAAATTGCGTAATAGCTCATCAATGGCATTTTCTGCTTGGTATAAACACTCTTTAATACTCCAGTGTACCAGTGGTAAATCAGCGGTATTACGACCTTCATCCTCATAACGTTTTAGTACCGCAGAGGCGAGGAAAATATGACTTAAAATATCGCCAAGCCTTGCAGAAATACGTTCACGACGTTTTAAACTACCACCTAAAACCCCCATGGCAACATCAGAAAGTAACGCCATGTTGGCACTGAGCCGGTTAATTTGTTGGTAATAACGACGAGTTTCATCTTTTGTTGGCGCGGTACTTAAGCGACCATTAGTGATACCTAACCAAAGGCTACGTAATGTATTACTGGCAACATGGCCTAAGTGACCAAATAAGGCATGATCAAAGTCGTGTAAGTTGTTATCTCTAGCTGCTGCAATTTCATCTAAAACATAAGGGTGGCAACGAATAGCCCCTTGTCCATAAATGATCATGCTACGAGTGAGAATATTAGCGCCTTCCACCGTAATGGCGATGGGGGAGCCTTGATAAGAGCGAGCCACAAAGTTGGAAGGGCCAAGACAAATCCCTTTCCCACCAACAATATCCATTGCATCAATAATCCCGCGTTGCGCTCTATGGGTACAATGATATTTTACGATAGCAGAAAGTACGGCAGGCTTTTCTCCTAACATAATACCTGTGGTAATTAAGGTTGAAGCTGCGTCCAAGAGATAAGCATTACCAGCAAGGCGCGCTAATGGCTCTTCAATTCCTTCCATCTTCCCGATAGGAAGCTTAAATTGACGACGAATTCGAGAGTAAGCACCTGTTGCCATTGCTGCACTTTTTAAGCCTCCAGTGGAGTTAGATGGCAGTGTGATACCACGACCGACTGAAAGACATTCCACCAGCATTCTCCAACCTTGGCCCGCCATTTTTGGACCACCGATAATAAAATCGATAGGAACGAAAACATCTTTACCACGAGTGGGACCATTCATAAAAGGAACATTGAGTGGGAAATGGCGATGACCAATTTCTACCCCTTTTACGTCGGTTGGAATTAAAGCACAAGTAATACCGGGATTTTCATTATCACTCAGTAGATGGTCTGGATCGCGAAGTTTAAAAGCGAGTCCTAATACTGTGGCTATAGGTGCTAAAGTAATATAGCGTTTATTCCATGTGAGACGAATACCAAGGACTTGCTCACCTTGCCATTCCCCCATACAAACCACACCACTATCAGGGATAGCGCCAGCATCAGAGCCTGCTTCAGGACTGGTTAATGCAAAGCATGGAATTTCATCACCTTTGGCTAAACCGGGTAAGTAACGTTTTTTCTGCTCATCAGTACCATAATGTTGTAATAACTCACCTGGACCTAATGAATTAGGTACACCTACAGTGATGGCGAGAATACCAGAAACACCCGCGAGCTTTTGCAGTACACGAGATTGTGCATAGGCAGAAAACTCTAATCCGCCATACTCTTTTTTGATAATCATCGCAAAGAAACGATGGTCTTTTAAATATTGCCAAATCTCAGGAGGTAAATCAGCTAGCTCATGTGTGATTTGGAAATCATTGGTCATGCGACAAACTTCTTCAACTGGACCATCCAGAAAAGCTTGTTCTTCAGCGGTAAGTTGTGGCTTAGGATAATTGTGAAGTTGTTTCCAATCTGGTGCTCCACGGAATAATTCACCTTCCCACCATGTTGTTCCCGCATCAATGGCCTCTTGCTCTGTCTTAGACATAGATGGCATCACTTTTTGGAAAGCCTTTAGTGCAGGGGCTGAGATATATGCTTTGCGAATAGAAGGAAGAGTGAATGGTAATAATATCAATGCAACGGGCAGTAATAGCCAGTAGCTCCAGATATTGGCTAAACCCATCACGAAAGTATAAGCAATAAGTAAGATACTGCTTACTACAAGGCTGTATTTTCGGTAACTAAGTATACCGATGAGAACTAAGAAAAGCACAATACTGAGTAGGGTCATAATAAAACTCCTGTATTTGCAAGACATCAGAGGTCAGACCTGTTGTGTGTTATTTAGATCTAATGCAGTCACCAAGTTTTAGCAATATTTTTACATTCTAATTACAATGTAGCTCACAAATTATTCGTAAATGAGAGAAGTTAGCATTTGTAGGTAAAGAGGTGCTTCTTTCGTATCATTGGATCCGTTACACTGAGAAATAGATATTTTTTGATCCCTTTTCTGGAGTAAAAATCCTATGTACCAAGATCTTATTCGTGGCGAATTAACTGAAGCGGCAGATACACTCTCTCGTTTTTTACAAGATGATGCGAATATTGAAGCCATTCAAAAAGCAGCTGTATTATTAGCAGACTCATTTAAAGCAGGCGGCAAAGTTTTATCCTGTGGTAATGGGGGATCACACTGTGATGCCATGCATTTTGCAGAAGAATTAACGGGGCGCTATCGTGAAAATAGACCCGGTTATCCTGCTATCGCAATTTCTGATGTGAGCCATATTTCTTGTGTGAGTAACGACTTTGGTTATGAATATGTTTTTTCACGTTATGTGGAAGCGGTAGGTAAAGAGGGTGACGTATTACTGGGGATCTCAACTTCCGGTAATTCAGGCAATATTATTAAAGCCATTAGTGCCGCTCGTGAAAAAGGTATGAAAGTTATTACTCTAACAGGTAAAGATGGCGGAAAAATGGCAGGGAGTGCAGATATTGAAATTCGTGTCCCTCATTTTGGTTATGCCGACCGTATTCAAGAAATCCATATCAAAGTTATTCATATTCTGATCCAGCTGATTGAAAAAGAAATGGAAAAATAACGATATAGTAATATTGCCTTATATGAATAATTAAAGTGTGAGTAAGTAGGAGCGGGCGATGTGTGAATTGTTGGGCATGAGTGCAAATGTACCCACTGATATCAATTTTAGTTTAAGTGGCCTCATTCCTCGTGGTGGTAAAACTGGCCCTCATAAAGACGGCTGGGGTATCACCTTTTATGAAGGATTAGGATGTCGTACATTTAAAGATCCACAAGCTAGTGCCGTTTCACCCGTCGCTCGTTTTGTACAAGAATACCCCATTAAATCACATGCTGTCATTGCGCATATTCGCCAAGCTAATCGAGGTAATGTCAGTTTAGAAAATACGCATCCTTTTACCCGTGAACTGTGGGGTAAAAATTGGACTTATGCTCATAATGGACAACTTAAAGGTTATCAATCACTGGATACAGGGCGTTTTAGAGCGGTAGGACAGACTGATAGTGAAAAAGCCTTTTGCTGGATATTAAATCAGCTTGAAAAGCGTTACCAGAGAACACCATCTAATTGGCCGGCGGTCTTTCGTTTCATTGCTATTTTAGCTGATCAATTGCGACAAAAAGGTGTGTTTAATATGTTGTTATCCGATGGCCGGTTTGTTATGGCATATTGTTCAACTAATTTACACTGGATAACCCGTAAAGCTCCTTTTGGTAAGGCCAAATTGCTGGATCAAGATATTGAAATTGATTTTCAGCAACACACTAAAGCGGATGATATTGTGTCGGTAATATCGACATTACCCTTAACAGGTAATGAATCTTGGCAAAAAATTCCTGTTGGTGAGTTTGTTTTATTTGATCGTGGGTTGCGAATTTTGTAACCATTTACTATCGATACTTTTAGCTAAATTTAATGTGGAAATAGCCTCACGATTATTCACCAAATAGCGACCGTTTTTTACACTAATCGATGGGATCTTTTTGTATTCTTCCACATATTGGTAAGCAGGTGCTAACTGTTGCCAAAAATCCATATTGGCAGAGTATTGGAATTTTTTCATATTTTCGGCTGTCATTTTAAAAGGGAAAATATGAATATTAATGCTCTGTTGGCCATTTTTCAGCGCAAGTTCGGCATATTGGTAGATTTCATCCATCACAGTATCGGTCATTGCGTAGCAACCCACTGATTTACAAGCACCGTGGATCATCAAGAAATCACCGGTATAACCTTGCTCTTGATCGTATTGATTAGGAAATCCTAGGTTAATTGCTCGATAAAACCGACTATTTGGGTTAAGCTGAGTTTGATTAACTTGATAAAAGCCTTCGGGACTTTTTAAATCACCTTGATATTTCTTCGGACCTAATCCTCCCGAATAGCTACAAATGGGATAAGTACGTATTTTCTCTAATTGTCCATCCTGTTTTTCTATATACAGTTCTAGTAAGTTTTCTTCTTTAAATATTTGAATATAGATGGGCTCTCCTGTACTTTTTTTAACAGGTTTGATAAGAAATTTTGAACTATTTTCAGCGTTAACAAATAATGAGGTTAATATTATTGTTAAAAATATGATTAATTGTTTTGCGTGACTGGTCATGGTTTTATCAAAAAAAAGGCTTAAAATTTGTTGATAAACTAGATTGTAGATTGCAATGAAGCAATCAATTTGTAAATTTAAATCTACTATGGTTTCTTTTCTATTACAAAATATTCTGTATAAAACTTAATCGTTGGTCGAGAAATGTGATATTTTAATTCGGTTTATGCGAATTGTTAACGTTTCAGTCAAAATAATATTCCCATTTGCTTGAGCTAAATCACTCGAATAGTCAGACAGGCTGAAACTGAGATGATAAAATTCAGATCGGCAGAATAAGAGAAAATAGTAACAATTATCGGAGATAAATAACTTAGGGTATCAAACTACCTTAAGGTGTTTTTATTACAGAGTCGCTACATTTTCGGGGTGAATTTGTAGCTTAGGGTTTAACTGATAAACTTGTGCAAATCTTATGATTAAAATTAAAAAAGGACTCGACCTCCCAATTGCAGGAGCGCCTGCCCAAGTGATAGAAGACGGACCCGCGATTCGACACGTAGCTTTGCTAGGTGAAGAATATGTCGGAATGCGTCCTTCTATGATGGTTTCGGAAGGTGAGCATGTTAAAAAAGGGCAGGTTCTTTTTGAAGATAAAAAGAACCCCGGTGTAATATTCACAAGCCCTGCGTGTGGTAAAGTTGTTGCCATTAACCGCGGTGAGCGCCGTGTACTTCAATCCGTTGTTATTGAAGTTGACGGCGATGAAGAAGTCACTTTCGACAGTTATGATAGCTCATCACTTTCAGAATTGACCCGTGAACAGGTAGAAACAAACCTAGTAAATTCAGGTTTATGGACAGCGTTAAGAACACGTCCATACAGTCGTTCCCCTAAATTAGGAACCACGCCGGTGGCAATTTTTGTCACTGCGATGGATACTAATCCATTAGCGGCAGATCCTACTGTGATCATTGAACAAAACGAGCAGGCTTTTAACGATGGTCTGATTGTTTTAAGTAAATTAACAGAGGGTAAGGTACATGTTTGTCATGGTGAAAAAGCACCGGCAAAACTCAATGATGGACAAATTAGCTATAACCAATTTGTTGGCCCTCATCCTGCGGGATTAGTGGGTACTCATATCCATTTCTTAGAGCCAGTCAGCGCGAAAAAAATGGTATGGCATCTTAACTACCAAGATGTTATTGCGATAGGGTATCTCTTTACTACCGGCTCTTTATATACCGAGCGTGTTGTTGCATTAGCGGGACCTCAAGTTAAAGCCCCTCGATTATTACGTACCTGTTTAGGTGCTGATCTTTATGAATTAACGAAAGATCAATTAGTCGATGGTGATAATCGTATTATTTCTGGCTCTATTTTATGGGGTTGGAAATCGGACGAAGCGCATCACTATTTAGGCCGTTTTCATAACCAAGTCTCTGTATTACGCGAAGGTCGTGAAAAAGAGTTATTTGGTTGGGGTTATCCAGGTACTAATAAATTCTCCATTACACGTACCACAATTGGTCACTTCTTAAAGAACAAACGTTTTGCATTTACAACCACAATGAATGGTGGTGAACGTTCAATGGTGCCAATTGGTAACTATGAGCGTGTTATGCCATTAGACATTATGGCAACACATTTGTTACGTGATTTGATTGTCGGTGATACTGACAGTGCTCAAGCATTAGGTTGTTTGGAATTGGACGAAGAAGATTTGGGATTATGTACTTATGTTTGTCCAAGCAAATATGAGTATGGCCCAGCACTGCGCCAAGTATTGACCAAAATTGAGCAGGAAGGGTAACTCATGGGGTTGAAAAATTTATTTGAAAAAGTAGAGCACCATTTTGAGCCCGGTGGTAAATACGCCAAGTGGTATGTACTCTATGAAGCGGTCACAACGGTTTTTTATACGCCGGGTACGGTGACACGTAATGGTTCGCATGTACGCGATACCATCGATCTAAAACGTATGATGATCCTTGTTTGGTTATCTGTTTTCCCAGCCATGTTCTGGGGAATGTATAACGTTGGTCAACAAGCGATCCCTGCTCTTAATCAGTTGTATAGTGGTGCTGAGTTACAGCAAGTGATTGCTTCTGATTGGCACTATGCACTTGCACAGTATTTAGGTGCATCATTGACACCAGATGCTGGGTGGGGAAGTAAAATGCTCCTTGGGGCAACTTACTTTTTACCTATCTATCTTGTTGTATTTGCGGTAGGTGGTTTCTGGGAAGTGTTATTTTCCCTTATTCGCGGACATGAAATTAACGAAGGTTTCTTTGTTACTTCTATTCTGTTTGCGTTAATTGTGCCACCCACATTACCATTATGGCAGGCTGCTTTAGGTATCACCTTTGGTGTCGTAATTGCAAAAGAGATTTTTGGTGGAACAGGACGTAACTTCTTAAACCCCGCATTAGCAGGGCGTGCTTTCCTCTTTTTTGCTTATCCGGCACAAATTTCAGGTGATCTTGTTTGGACTGCCGCTGATGGTTTCTCTGGTGCAACCCCTCTCTCTCAATGGTCTGTTTCTGGTCAAAGTGCATTGTTAAATAATGTCACTCAGCAGCCTATTTCTTGGATGGATGCATTCCTTGGAAATATCCCTGGTTCTATTGGTGAAGTCTCAACACTGATGATCCTAATTGGCGGCGCAATCATTTTATTTGCTCGTATCGCATCATGGCGCATTGTTGCCGGTGTGATGGTGGGTATGATTGCAATGTCATATCTGTTTAACTTGATTGGTTCTGACTCTAATCCATTATTCTCAATGCCTTGGCACTGGCACCTCGTATTAGGTGGCTTTGCATTTGGTATGATGTTTATGGCAACCGATCCGGTATCAGCTTCATTCACTGATAAAGGCAAATGGGCTTACGGTATTTTAATTGGCGTAATGGCTGTGCTAATCCGTGTCGTCAATCCGGCTTACCCAGAAGGAATGATGCTAGCAATCTTATTCGCCAACTTATTTGCACCGCTGTTTGACTATGTGGTTGTTCAGGCGAATATTAAGCGGAGAAAAGCTCGTGGCTAAAGAAAAAAACAAAGATAGCGTCGGAAGAACGTTCCTCGTTGTATTTATTCTATGTCTTGTTTGTTCCGTGGTAGTGGCTGGCTCTGCTGTTGGACTTAAATCTAAGCAAGAAGAGCAAAAGCTACTGGATAAACAACGTAATATTCTAGATGTTGCTGGTTTATTGGTGCCTAAGATGAGCGCCAGTGAAGTACTCAAAGTTTACGATACACGCATTAAAGCTAAGATTGTAAACTTCAAAACTGGCGAATTGACAGACAGTAAAGGCGACTTTGATTTAAATAGCGAACTACGTAGCGATGAAACCTCTATCGCACTATCACCTGAAGAAGATATTGCAAAAATTCGTCGTCGTGCCAATACCGCAGAAGTTTACTTTGTTCTTGATGATCAAGGTAAAACCCAAGAAGTGGTACTGCCCGTCTATGGTTCAGGCCTATGGTCGGTCATGTATGCCTTTGTTGCGGTAGATATTGATGGTGTAACAGCGAAGGGGATTACCTATTATTCTCATGGTGAAACGCCGGGGCTAGGTGGAGAAGTTGATAATCCGCAATGGAAGGCACAGTGGAAAGGTAAACGCTTACTGAATGAAGAAGGTGTGCCTGCTATTAAAATCGTACGTGGCGGGGCATCAGATAGTCCTTATGGTATTGATGGCCTTTCAGGTGCAACCTTAACCTCTAACGGCGTTCAACATATGTTCGATTTTTGGTTAGGTGATAAAGGTTTCGGCCCATTCCTGAAAAAAGTTCGTGAAGGAGAGATCAATGGCTGATACAAAAGAGATCAAACGCGTTTTACTCGGGCCGTTGTTAGATAATAACCCGATTGCCTTACAGGTATTAGGGGTCTGTTCTGCATTAGCAGTAACAACCAAGCTTGAGACGGCACTAGTAATGACCATTGCGGTAACATTAGTGACGGCATTCTCAAACTTCTTTATTTCACTGATCCGCAACTATATCCCCGGCAGTGTACGTATTATTGTGCAAATGGCGATCATTGCTTCATTAGTAATTGTGGTAGACCAAGTTTTACAAGCGTACGCTTATGAAATATCTAAACAGCTTTCTGTTTTCGTTGGTCTTATCATTACTAACTGTATCGTGATGGGACGCGCTGAAGCCTATGCGATGAAGTCACCACCTATCGAAAGCTTTATGGATGGTATCGGTAATGGCCTAGGATATGGGGTTATCTTGATCCTTGTTGGATTTTTACGTGAGCTATTTGGTTCAGGTAAATTATTTGGCATTACGGTGATGGAATCTATCCAAAACGGCGGTTGGTATCAACCTAATGGCTTATTCCTATTAGCGCCAAGTGCTTTCTTTATTATTGGCTTGCTAATTTGGGGATTACGTACATTAAAACCTGCACAGGTTGAAGAGGACTAATTGCCATGGAACATTATATAAGCTTATTTGTTCGTGCTGTTTTTATTGAAAATATGGCACTGGCGTTCTTCTTAGGGATGTGTACTTTCCTTGCGGTATCTAAAAATGTAAAAACAGCATTTGGATTAGGTATTGCGGTAACCGTTGTTCTGGGTCTTTCTGTACCTTTGAATAACTTGGTTTACAACTATGTACTACGCGCAAATGCATTAATGGAAGGTGTTGATTTAAGTTTCTTAAACTTTATCACTTTCATTGGTGTGATTGCGGCTCTGGTACAGATCCTCGAGATGATTTTAGATCGCTACTTCCCTTCGCTATATAACGCATTGGGGATCTTCTTGCCACTGATCACTGTTAACTGCGCTATTTTTGGTGGTGTGTCCTTTATGGCACAACGTGACTATAACTTTAGTGAATCTATTGTATATGGTTTCGGCTCTGGAATTGGCTGGATGTTAGCTATCGTATTACTGGCTTCTATTCGCGAAAAAATGAAATACGCGGATGTACCGTCAGGTATGAAGGGATTAGGAGTTACTTTTGTCACCACAGGGTTGATGGCATTAGGTTTCATGTCCTTCTCTGGTGTTCAGCTATAAAGGGTGAGAAGAACTCATGGATATAATTATTCTAGGTGTTGCGATGTTTACCCTGATTGTATTGGTGCTAACTGCATTGATTTTGTTTGCAAAATCAAAGTTAGTCAATACAGGGGATATTGAAGTTGAGGTGAATGGAGATCCTGAAAAAAGTTTCCATGCGCCAGCCGGTGATAAATTACTCAACGTATTATCAAACGAAGGTATTTTTATCTCATCTGCATGTGGTGGTGGTGGCTCTTGTGGTCAATGCCGCGTAAAAGTACTTGAAGGTGGTGGAGATATTCTTCCTACTGAGCTTTCTCATATTAATAAGCGTGAAGCTAAAGAAGGTTGCCGTTTAGCTTGTCAGGTTAACGTTAAAAATAATCTGAAATTAGAGCTACCCGAAGAGATCTTCGGGATTAAAAAATGGGAATGTGAAGTTATCTCAAATGATAACAAAGCCACGTTTATTAAAGAGTTGGTATTAAAAATTCCTGAAGGTGAAGTGGTACCTTTCCGTGCTGGGGGCTTTATTCAGATTGAATGTCCTCCTCACACTGTGCGCTATGAAGATTTTGATGTTCCTGAAGAGTATCGTGAGGATTGGGATAAATTTAATTTATTCCGCTATGTTTCTGAAGTTAAAGAGACCACAGTGCGTGCATACTCCATGGCGAACTACCCAGAAGAGCATGGCATTATCATGTTAAACGTGCGTATTGCGACACCGCCACCACGTAATCCTGATGTGCCACCGGGAATTATGTCATCTTATATTTGGTCATTAAAACCGGGTGATAAAGTGACAATTTCAGGGCCGTTTGGTGAATTCTTCGCAAAAGAAACTGATGCGGAAATGATCTTCATTGGTGGTGGTGCTGGTATGGCACCGATGCGTTCACATATTTTTGATCAGCTAAAACGCTTACATTCGAAACGTAAAATTAGCTTCTGGTATGGTGCTCGTTCTGTGCGTGAAATGTTCTATACAGAAGATTTTGATATGCTGGCTAAAGAGAATGAAAACTTTACTTGGCATGTTGCGCTGTCAGATGCATTACCGGAAGATAATTGGACGGGTTACACCGGCTTTATTCACAATGTGCTCTATGAAAACTACCTTAAAGATCATCCAGCACCAGAAGATTGTGAATTCTATATGTGTGGACCACCAGTGATGAATGCTGCGGTGATCAAAATGCTTAAAGATTTAGGCGTAGAAGATGAAAATATTATGCTGGATGACTTTGGTGGTTGATTTTTCACATAAAGTAGATAAAGCATAACAGTATGAAATGACAAGCGCCCACTAATGTGGGCGCTCATGATCAGAAGAGAGATATATGTTAAAAAGAAAGATGATGCATGGGATCTTGATGCTATGTGCACTGGTTTTCTTATCAGCCTGTGGTGAAAAACAGCAGGTGTTAGAAGGCGAAACGATGGGAACTTACTATTCAATTAAATATGTTCCTAGTAGTGATTCACCTTCACAAAGCGTCTTACAAACAGAAATCGATCGTATTCTTGAAGAAGTGAACGATCAAATGTCAACGTATCGTCCTCAATCTGAATTAAGTCGTTTCAATCAAAGTCGTGAAATTAATACGCCATTCCCAGTTTCACCCGCTACTGCTAAAGTCGTTAGTGAAGCGATTCGTATTAATAAAATTACGGATGGGGCTTTAGATGTTACTGTTGGGCCTTTAGTCAATTTATGGGGGTTTGGCCCTGAAGGACGTTTTACTCATCAACCTTCAGCCGATGAACTAGCTAAACGTAAAAAATGGACGGGAATTGATTACCTTGCAGTGGAAGGTAATACATTAATTAAAAAAATACCTGAGCTTTATGTTGATCTCTCTTCTATTGCTAAAGGTTACGGTGTTGATGCTGTTGCCGAATATTTGATTTCTCAAAATATTACCAACTATATGGTTGATATTGGTGGTGAGGTGAGAACACAAGGTGTTAATGGTAATGATAAACCTTGGCGCATTGCGATTGAAAAACCTGCTAATGATGGCACCACACAGAGTGTACAATTAATTATTGAACCGGGTGATAATTCGATTGCGACATCGGGGGATTATCGTAACTATTTTGAAGAAGATGGCGTCCGTTTTTCTCATACGATTGATCCTACAACAGGTCGCCCAATCAAACATAACCTTGCCTCTATTACCGTAATTGTACCTACTTGTATGAGTGCTGATGGTTTATCAACAGGGTTAAATGTTCTGGGGCCTGAAAAGGGCTTAGAGGTAGCAAATAAATTAAATATTCCTGTTTTTATGATAGTTAAAACTGAAAATGGGTTTGAAGAGCGTTATAGTAAGGCATTCGCCCCATTCTTGAAAAAGTAGAATTTAAGGAGAGAAGGTTATGTTAAAAATATTTCTTTTTGCCTTCATCTTGTTCTTACTGGCATTCTTTGGAATGGCTTTAGGATATATTGTTAAACGTAAAAGTATTCAGGGCAGTTGTGGTGGTTTAGGCTCTATTGGTATTGAGAAAGAGTGTGATTGTCCTGAACCTTGTGATGCTCGTAAAAAAAGAATGGCGAAAGAAGCTGCTCGCCAAGAGCTATTGCAAAAAAACCGCATCTTATAGTTTGGTTATCGATGCATTTTTTTGCTAACGATAGATTTATCAAGTAATAGCTAAAATAAAAGAGTGACGTATATTTTATACGCCACTCTTTTTTGTTTAGAAAAATCGCTTTCAGATAAGGATATTAAGCTTTTTAATACTGTGATTAAGTCGCTGCTACTTCCAAGGATAAGGGTTACTGCCTTCCCACTCTAATACTTCTTTTTTTGCCTCATCATAAGAATAGCCATAATGCTCTTGGAGTTTCCCTATCAGTTGCTCTCTGGTTCCTTCAATAATATCCAGTTCATCATGGGTGAGTTTTCCCCATTTTTCTTTCACTTTTCCTTTAAATAAATTCCAGTCACCAGAAGCTTTATTATTTAACATCTTATTCCACCTAACTTATTTCTGTTTATTGACACTATTAAGTGTAGAAGAGAAATGTATTAAGGTAAAAAAGCGCCAATGTCGCAACGATGTTTACTCTTTTCTGAATGCTTTTATTTTAGCTGGAGAATCAACCATAACTGCATCAGCACCTAATTCTACTGCTTGCAAATAATCTTTCTCAGTATTGATACCGAATAAAACGATATGCGCATTACCCCCCGCACGAAAACAAGACATCGCATCTTTGTCCCAACTTAATACAGCCGCTGAACGAGCTTCACCTAAGGTATATTTTTCAACCACCTCAACTTTTCTGTGCAGTTCAAGGCCATACCAACGTGTGATATCAAGATTTTCTGGCAGTAAACAGATATGCCCCATAGTAATATTGGCTAAGATATCGCGGGTAACATCACGACTTTCAAAGCGTTGTACGTTATCAGGTAACGCATCTAAAAAAGCACTATTGGTAGAATAAACACGCGTTCTCTCTAACGCATTATGTTTGCTTAATACCGAAGCTAATGCTTTGCCTTGTATAACGGGATCGGCATCAGGTGATTTTAAGTCAATATAGAATTGTGTTTTAGGAAATTGAGTCAGAATATACTCCAATGTCGGGATAGTAACCCCTTTATTGCGATATGGAAATTGTTGTGCTTCCCCATATTTATATCCTGCATCCCATTGCGCCAATTCTTTGGCAGTAAAGGTTGAAATTGCCCCTTGCCCATTAGTGAGGCTTTTTAGATCACTTGGACGATAAAGAACAGGGACATTATCTTTAGACAGTTGAACGGTTATCCAAATTGCATCAGCTTGATTGCTTAGTGCTGTTTTGATAGCAATTTCGGTATTTTCAGGTGCATCCGCTGTGCCACCTCTGTGTGCAATAATTTTAGGAGAAGCCATAACAAATACTGAGTAAAAGAGGAATGAAATTGCAATAAATATTTTGATCATATAACTCTATTTCCTTGTTTTATATTTGATTTTAAAATAATTACGATAAAAATAAAAAGAGCAGAATAAGTTAAAAGTAATCTATCATTACTGTGTGACATTTCTATAAACAAACGTACTTAATTAAAATAATAATCACTAATATCAC
>OKWA01000203.1_pt1 | contig 42045 bp, 57 predicted proteins | sample 1606861 | NCBI WGS metagenome assembly OKWA01 (sample SAMN03281007, study PRJEB24777) | human gut metagenome | isolation source: fecal sample PR166 from 1 month old female Malay infant, vaginally... | reverse complement strand
TGTTGATATGATCAACAATTCCATTTGGCACAGAGCCATTCATGTACAGAAATGCAAGATGGTGGGCGCTATAAATTTTACCAAGAATGCCTATCTTTACATATCCTTCTGGGTTCTTATACCCAGCAACATCACCAATTCTTATACAATGTGCAGGTCTTATAACCCATGTGAAAATTCCAGAATCTGGGTCATACATCAGATTCTGTTTAAGCAATTGTTGTGTTAGCATAAAGTATTCCTGATGAAAAGGGAGCCAATATAGGCTCCCTTGTGTACTTCTGTGGTGGGTATTATTCTACAGCGACGCCAGCGATGCGGTTCACCAGGCGGTGGATTGCCAGGTAGTGAGACTGATGACGCTTAACGTTCTCAGTTGTCTCTTCATGGCCATCAGTGCCCTGGATGAAGGCAGTTGCCTGCTCGACAGTAGAGGTTGGGTTGGCAACCAGCCAGTCGTAGAACTTGGCAGCAAAACCAGTTTTCGCTTCGCCATTACCGCCTTTGGCTTTCTTGAACGCTTCGATGCCATTTTTCTTGGCATACGCGCGAATCAGCGCGGCAGCAGATTTGTCAGTGGAACCAGACAGGCGAGCCATCAGCTCTTCAACTTTGGCATTGAAGGTTGCTTCATCAGCCAGATCAGCGCCGTTCAGAACATCAAGCAGAATCTGGTCTTTCTCTTCTTTGCTGACGGTCAGACCGGCATCAACAGAGAACTGGTTGAACAGGCGGGTAACGTTTTTGAAGGTAGCACCAGCGCCAATCATGTCCAGCTTGATGTCATCTTCTTCTTTACCAGCTGCATGAGCGGCATCAAACGCAGCGCGGATTGCAACTTCCAGATCAACTTTCTGCTCAGTGCCTTCAGCACCTTCTGCACCAGTGTCCAGGTTTTCTTCGTTCAGGTTTTCTTTTTTAGCCATTTTGGCAATCTCCAGATTTTATTACGGGGTTTAGGCGGTAGCGCCGATAAAGGAATAATAGCTTAATCCGTCGCCCTAGTCTACTAATATTTTATACCTTACGCTTAATAGGTCGAAATAATTTATCTCCCCTATCGCCGTGTATGTATCTTTGATAAATTGCATTTCTATCTAAGGATAACCTTCTACACCATTCTGCAATTGTTGCAGTTTCACCTTTGTACTCTATGTATATTGTATTCCTTCTATTGTTATTATTCTTCTGTGATGTTGACCACTTGCAATTATCAGGAGAATAATCACCATCATTATTCATTCTATCCAGCTGATGTTTTTTGCTTGGTCTGGCACCAATATCATTTATGAAATTTGAATACGACTGCAACCATCTATCACAAACTCTAATGCCTCTCCCTCCATAATCTTTATATGATGGATGCTTTTCATTGTAACATCGTGCAATCATGTTGCGATAAGTATATGACTCAGGGTCATCATTCATAGCAGCCATTAGAATACACTCTCAGTTATATTAAAGTATTTTCCAACCTTCTGTACTCGTATACGTGAAGCCTTCTTGAGCTCTCCAACATGTGGCATAAACTCTGCTACTGTATCAGTTGGTTTACCACCACGATATGTAATCCAGTGACGAGCTTTATCTCTTGCAAATCCCTTATGTTCTAAACATATATGTTCACGGATTTTCCTGTCGCCACAATGATAGGTAACCACCAACGTGGAAGGTCTAGCAAATTCTGCTCTCTGTTCATAAGTGATATCATCAACGATTATCCAAACAGGCTCGCCACTGTCAATGATTGCTGCGTTGTAAGCGGAAGGAGTAAGGCCATGTTGACGAGGGAACACATGGCCACACTCAGGACAACGTCTAGCCTGAGCCAGAACGTATGTATCACAGCTCGGGCATTGCTTCATAGGTGGCTCACCACCTTCTTTTCCCTTGCCTTTAATCTTAATCACTGGGTCGTTAATTGGACCCAGCCGCTCATGGTTCCCAGCGAAATCAAGAATAAGGCAATCAGATTTGCCAGGAAAAGTACGAGAACCACGTCCATCCATCTGGACGTGTAATACCGGACTTTCAGTAGGGCGTAAGATACAAATAAGGTCAATGGCAGGATGGTCAAACCCAGTAGTGAGAATATCCACGTTGACAATTGCATCATACTTGAACTCCTTGATGTCAGAGATAATCTTGTCACGGTCAAAACCATACTCTTCCATATTGGAGTGTACAACAATGGTTTTCTTACCACGACGTATCAGCCATTCCGCTATGTGGTCGGCGTGCTTCATATCAATAGCAAAGAACAGCCACTGCTTACGACCTTCACCTTTCACCATCACTTCTTCAAGAATGGCATCAGTAACTGCTTCCCTGTCAAATTCATCTGACAGGTCTTTCAAGTTGAAATCACCACCAGTCATTTTAATGTTGGCAGTATCCATCTTGAAGCCAGTGCCCTTAGCAATCAGCGGGCTTAGGTATCCCAGCTTGACCAGTTCAACAAACTTCTCTTTATGGGTCCAGTCATGCACGACTTCGTCAAATAAGTGGTGAGCTGCGTCTCCAAATATATACCCCGTCCCCAGTCGGAAATAAGTTGCTGTATATCCAATCCATGGGGCTGTAAGGACAGCACGCAGCTTTCTATACATCGAGTTTTCATCATAGGAAATGCGATGGCATTCATCCACAATGATATAGTCAAACTGTTGAAACAGCTCTGGCTTACGATAGATTGACTGGATGGAAGCGGCTGTAACATCTTTAATCTCAAAGCGATTTGCTTTAGCGGAATATAAGCCAACTGATACCCCTGTGTAGTCCTGAATGGACTTAGCATTCTGAGATATGATTTCGTACACGTGAGACACGACAAGCACTTTACGCTTATTGCGTAATGCCCACATGACAAAGTCAGCAATGCAATATGATTTGCCAGCACCAGTAGGAAGCGCAACAATTGGGTTCTTTTTACCCTTATGCTTGCGCAAATAATTTACTACATTTGGCGTGGCATCCTTCTGGTGAACTCGCAATTCAATCGACATTGAAAATCTCCATTTGTTCATATTCGCAACAAGGCTCATACCCAACTATAACATTGCCTTTTGTACACTGCCATAAACCGCCATCAAGGATATCAACATGCTGGCAGTTCTTACACGATTTCTTTATTGGCTCTTTATTAAAGCACACACTAAGAGCATCACATAGCTTACACTCATGCCACATTGGAGAGTCATTACCGATACGAGGCAAAAGAGTATCAGCCATAACTGTCTCTGCTTCCTTCCGCTTGTTCTCATTGAAGTCAGCCTCGTCAAAGTAAACCCACTCCAGATAAATCTCTGATGTGTCTTTGTTGTATGCTACGTACAGGCCACGAGCCAACTTCTTGTAGCCCATGTAAGAAGTCATCTGTGCATAGTGCATAGGCTTTGACTTCTTAACACCATTCTTTTTCAGGTCAGCGAATGATGATGCTTTGTGAGTCTTGTATTCCATAAGGAACCAATCATCATCAAATGTGTAGAACTTGCTGCTACGAACGAACATACCTAGGCCATCAATGTGACCTTTCCAGTGACCAGCAAAACCAACCACCTGGTCTTGGTCGCCTTTGAATGTCATGCCAAGAAACATTTCTAATTCTTTTCTCAGCTTTGGTTCCATTGTATGACCAACACCAAACAATCGAATCATACGAGCTGAATGAGTGATGTCAAGGCAGTCATAGTGAGTATACTGCAAACGACGAACACATTTGGTTCCAATCGCTGACAACCCGTTATAATGACGATTCTCCTGCTTCATAGGAGTATCATTAACAAGACGAGTCATTTCATCCTCAGGCCGACTCGGCTTGAGTACCTTAGTTAATTTGACCATATTGTCACCTAGTATTCAAAAGTTTGATAGGAGGCTTGCGCCTCCTATTGTTAATTTATTTCAAAGTGAGGAGAGTCATATTCACCCTTCTCACGATAGTTACCATCGCCATCCCAGTCAGCACCCCAACGCAAGTTAACATCCAGTTCACGCGCTGCCTGGAACATGGCGTCCTTGATTTTGTTGAACTTCTCAAGGTCATTCCAGTCCAGCGGATACGGAACCAGGTCAACTGCCTTGCCTTCAATGTGCTTAGACTTCATAGTCCACGTCACAATCTTGCCAGGCGCTGTACGACCTTGGGCATACAGCTCACGCTGACGTTCCAGAGTACGTACCCCTTCCATTACAGTGAAGTCAACCTCACTGATTTCAATGGCACGCTTAACAACGTTGACTAATGTTTCATCAACGCCTTGCAAACGAGCCAGAGAAGTTTTGCCTAATTTGAAGCCCATCATCCTCTCCTGTAAAAAAGGCAGCCCGAAGGCTGCCAGACCACTTACTTACTGGAATTAACGCGGGATCAGCTGACCTGCGTCATCGAACTCAATCTCAACGCCATCAGCATAGCGATAGCCTTTGATTTCATTCTTTTCCGGCCACTCAGAAGTAGCAGCTTTCACGCTCAGCTTAATCTGGAGTTCAATGTTGTGCAGGTCAACAGTGTCTTCCAGCTCGCCTTCGTGACCAACAGCGGCGCAGATTTTCTTCAGGTCAAAGCGCGCCAGCTTAACAGCTGTTTCGTTTTTGTTTACGATGTTCAGGTTAGTGAACACGAAACGACCTTCAGATTTAACTTCCACGCCGTCGATTTCAGCGTCTTCAACGATGCGGAATTTCAGAGCCAGATACTTGCCATCTTTGGCATTTGTATCTTTGAGTTCAGACTTAACCAGCTCTGCTAAGTACCAGCCAGCAGGAAGGGTCTTGAACTCCATTGCTTCTGCATCTTCTGGTACGAAAACATTCGGTAATAAAGCCATGATTAGTGTTCCTATGTATTGAATTGAGTATTCTATTAACTAGCCCGTTTAACGGGCTAGACGTTTACTATAGCGCGTTTTAAGGGGTCGCGCTACCCTTTTTAGCCCTTTCTTTCTCTATCTTATCGCTGATCTTCTTAAAGATAGCCGACATATCCGGCACGCTGTTTTCGTCTTTGGCATACTCGCCATCACGATTGAGAGCACCTGAACGGTCTTTACAGAACACTTTGCGAGAAGGCTTCACCTGGAAGAATGGCACGCCTTTGCGATCAGTGTCCAGATAGAAAAGCTCGTCAACTAAGTAAGGTACTTGATAGCCAAGTACATTACCAGGTAGCAGAAGCTCAGTAGTAACAGTTCCAGTATCCTCATCTTTCACATCAATCCTCTTGCAGCAGAAGACAGTGTTGACATTCTTGAGGTCACGGAACTTCTTCAGCATAGGAATCATTGCCTGTGCCAGCGCAGCGTAAGCCTGACGGCCATCCTTATGCTTCGGCAGTTCTTGCGCAATAAGCACTTCCGCAATCTCTGAAAGCGAATCCAAACCAATGGTTTTATACGTCTGCCCAGCGTCCTTTTTAAGAAAGTTGTAAGCCTCATTCAAGTCATCCAGAGATTTAACTTCGATGAATGGAACATCTACCTCCATCAAGGACAGCAAGCCCTCTTCAGCGGAGATAATGATTGGCTTCGGCGCAGTTGCGATAGAGCGAGTCTTACCAACGCCTGGGCCGCCAAAGATGATGCACTTGACACCATGGAACTGAATGTCAGCAGTGCTTTGTACTTTAATTGCCATCGTCTACCCCTTAGAATGGAATATCGTCGTCTTTAACCACATCACCATCTTTCAATGGCTCACGAACATGGGTGATTGCAAGCAGTTGCTTTTTCTTGGTGGCCAGCATAACCAGCTCTGCATGCATACTCTGCACCTTCTTATCAATTGCCTCGATAATCTGTTCACGGTGCTCTTCTTTAAGCTCATTGTCGAAATGAATTTCCATTTCATCAAGAGCCACTTGGTTGGAATAGACATAAGTCTCCATTGTAATGCGACCATGCTCCAAGTCCAACACTCGGTACATCTTTTTAGTAGCCATTTAAGTATTCTCAGGTTTGTGGGGCTTGCGCCCCACTATTGTTAATCTTCTACCGCTTTGACCTTCATTGACGGCAGCGACGGTTTGATAGTGAGGAACTCATTAAGAGCCTCAGTATCTTCTTCATTGAGCTGGTCATAGACTTTCTTGTCCAGCTCGTACTTAACACGAATGCCATTGAGGGCATTCTCAGACAGCATTCCCTGCTGAATTGCCGCATCAAGTTCTTCCTGATTGAACTTGTAGGTCAGTCCATACTCGCCAGTAACGATAACGTTGCCGACCTGAGTTTTGACCGTACCAACAGTATCCATACCAAAGCATTCCTGCAGGATGCCAGCGCGCAGCGTGCGTTCTTCTTCCTGCAATTCTTTGATGCGGTCTACCAAGCGCTGTTGCGCTTCAATGCGTGCTTCTAATGCAAGCTCTGACATTACTCTACTCTCCAGAATCAAGTAAATGTTCCATCCCTTTTGGGATGCACGGAGCAGCTTCTGACACCCTGATATACAGAGCGCCAGCAGGTGCAATCTTAACACCACGATAGACAAACGTTTGATCAATCTGGCTATCGTCTACAAGCAGGTTGGCATGAATCATAGCATCCTGTATAGGCTTCAACAGGTTGTCCAAGTCACGCTTACGTGCATCTGGAACCCATGCTACAACCTCCAGACGGACTCGCTCAGGTATTGGTAACATCCCACCAAGTTGCTCGTGAGCATCCCTGATGAGTTGGTCTCTGAACTTCTTGCCCTTCTGTGATATAAACACACCGCGCTGCGTCTTCACATAATAGTTGTTGACGCTCGGCGGATAAGCAGTATACAATTCAAATATCATCATTCCGCCTTATCAGCAAATGCTGCTAACAACTGCACACATGGAGTATTCCGCTTCTTGAAGGCTGGATGTGACTCAAGAACTTTTACCTCACCCATCTTCTCCAATTGTCGTAATGTAGTCATCATGAACACCTCATGTGGCATGTGCTTCTCTTGGGCAAGCTGCTTAAACTTACTGGTCAGCCTGTCCTTTATGACTTTGATGCGTACAACCTTCTGTGCCTTCTGTCTTGGCATAGTGTCCTTGTGGTTCAAGGATGCAGCCAGAACATCACGCATATGGTAAATTGCATAGTCATACACGTTTTCTTCCTTCATGTATGACAAGTTATGGTCAATATGGTCCATTTCCCATTGTCCCATATCTTTAGCCCACTGCCATGCTTCGTCGTCCAGCGTCATGTCACCTTTCTCCCAGCAATTGAAGACAGATGCTAGCGCTGCAAACTTAATCACTTTGTGGGCCATACGTGAAGCAATAATCTTGGCAACCTTATCATGATCATATGCTTCAGCGTAATGGTCAGTTAAGTCACACAGGTCATTGAACTGATCATCACTCCAATTCACTATGTTTGGTTGGAAGTCAGAAACTGCCTGCACTTTAGCACACTCATCAATGAGACTCTGCAACTTCTTAATGATGTCATCATCAAATGAATATGTCGTGTTCTCAGTACGACTCCTGTTCATCTTAGGCTTGCCGTTTACCTTGAACATCGTCTGTCTAGGAATGTAGCCAGACTCAAGGGCATTCATATCTTTTAGCGAAGTGGCCAAAGATTCCTCTGTGGATTCGAGGACAAGCGTCATTGCTGGCGCTCGGAATGCTTTCAGGCTGTTCTCTTCTGAAGAGTACGCCCTTGATGAAGACCAGTTGTTGTGGGCTGAGTTGACGTAGTTCTCCATCACATAAGCGGAAAACTCATCTGCGTTACCACTTTTCGCCCCCAGCATGATACCAGCTTCCTGCATACACACTACCTTACTGCGACCCATCATCAAGTCGCGGTGTAATGGCTTCGGTGCGGTGTAGTTGTTATCACCAACAAAACTGGATGAACCATCGCCGCCAGATAAACTGACTATTTTTCCACCCAAGCCGCCCATAAATAACAGGCGGTAAAACTTACTAATCTGACCTTTACCAAACCCTGTATCCGCTACAACGGTCATGTTGATGTTCAGACCAGAGAATTGGTTGGTGTAGGCGTTAAATTTAGCACCACAGATAGCTGCAACTGAACCAAGACCCATAGCAAACGCAAATTCAATCTGAGGATTTGGCATCCCTTTCATGATTTGCTCTATGAACCGACCTAACCTTCCAGGTGGAAGCGGAGGTGGCGCATACTTTGCTTCTTTTGCCTCAACTTCTGGCACCTCAAAGGACTCTTGTTCCTCGTCATTCGCTCGCTCGATGCCACCGTCAACCAGTCGCTCCAGCTCTTTCATGCGAGTAGCCCAACGTTCTGAGCCAGCTTCCTTTGAAGACTCCATTGCACTGCGCAACGTAGCCAGAATTATCGCTCTTGAAACACCATCCTTTGCTAATTGATACGACAGGTTTCTCAGACTGTTGTGGAACTCAGTTCCTTCACGAATGTTGGAGAACATTTCGTCAAGCGTCTCAGTCTTGCCATCAGCCTTCGATTCCTCAGAACGCGCCTTGCGCTCTCTTTTCTGCTCTTCAGTTTCATCGCAATGTATGGCATTGAATGTTGTTCCATCAAACCAACCATAAGAAATGAATTGCTCCGGCGCCTCAGAGCGCGGAAGAAACCATATCTGAGACCATGTATCCATCTCATGGACGTACTTTAATGCACATCCTTGAGCTTTCAACTCATCAATCAAATGACTGATGTTAGCATGCAGCTCATGTTGCTGAATCTCTTCATCCAACTCCACAATCGCACGATATTTATGATACTCAGGCGAGTGAGAAAATGTCGTATAAATAACGTGACTGTAACCTAGAGCCTTTAACGCTTCGTGACAAACATCTGCCGTTGGCGTTGGCTTACCATCTAAGCCAGCATCGGCATCTAGTATCAACAGTTTTGAGTATTCTAAGTTTTCATCGTTTCTCGGCGCATCTTTCAAAGCACCACGAATTATGCCTTTACCAAGCTTTTTGCCTTTAACACAACGACTAAAGCAACGCTGGTACAACCCTTCCAGTGTGGCATCAACAAACAGCTTGTATTCGCTTTCTTCAGTGGACTTCTCAGATTGAGCTAAAGTAAATGAAAACATATAGCCAATCCTTATTAGTAAGTGGTATCCGGCCAGAATCGCTGACCGGATTTATATTATAGCCTCTTATATAAGGGAGGGTAAAGAACTATTTTATATATAGCCGCCGCTCCTTATTCCTTATTAAAATAAGACTCACCAGCTGACTGGTAGGATGTGATTAACAATCCTCATGTTCAATCTTAACCTGCTCCAAAGTTTGCGGAGTCAGGTTGAAACGATCAATTGCTTCCTGTTTGTGCTCTTCCAGATAACAGAAAGCCCACTTGCCACCGCGAGCAGCAAACATCATATCGCGTGCTTGCGCTTCGTTTTCCGCTTCGACCTCCACGTAGCAGTTGCCGAGTGACATCAGGTCTTTGTTCAGATGGTTCGCACCAAATGTAAAGTAGTATTTAGGCATTGCCTCTCACCTTAGCGCGATATTCGCGCATATATTGGCCAGCTAAATTATCAACCAGTTCATTAACTTTTGAACGGTTGGTCTTGTGACTTGTGTGCGCTTTGACATGCTTGCGCTTCACAAACTTAGCACCAAGCTTCTTGAACTGCTTAATATCAAGAGCATTGAGTGCCCCCATGTTGTCGCATTGGATTACAAGTACACGCTCTTTAACACTACAGTTATCAAGAATGTACTTTACTGCTGCTTTGAGACCAAGTGTCTCAACATGATATGAATCATGACCTCCAAAGCCACCTGCGCCAAACATATGGATTGGCTTCTGACCATCACGAATCCAAACTGCATATCCATATGCCTTTGTATCAGGACACCAGCTGCCATCAGTAAAAACTGTGATGAACAAGTCCTTGTCAGAGTCAGCTGGCTTAGCGGAATCCAGATTACGTCTATTGACTGTTGCGTAAGTCATTAATATCTCCCTGTACGCTCGATGCGCTTTTTGTTGTCATCAAACGTCTTACAAATGCGCTTGGTCTCAGGCATAGACTCAAACAACTCCTGATCAGCATGGTGAAGCATTTTGAATGCCAGCTTCATCAGCAGAAAGTAGTAGTCTGACTCATTGCGGATGTGGGCATTAGACTTGCGCAGGAATTTAATCATGCCACGCATAATGATGTACGTTGTGATACTCCCACAAATGTACGCAATCCAGATGTAGTAGATGCTATCCATCAAGTTCTCCCATCAAGGCACCAACTGCCTTGTCAAAGCGGGACTGCATAATGCGGTGGTAGTTCTGTTCAATCTCAATTGCTTCTGACAGAATCTGTACCGCACGCTCTTTACTGACTGAAAAGACGCAGATGCCCATGTTAATCTGCATCAGCGAGTCATCATCAATTGTTCTCGCTTGTTGGAGCTTCTTGCGAAGCTCCTCAATGCGTGAATCAATCATCTTGAACTCGTTCAGCTTGCCTTCAAAGAAGGCCTGGAGTTCTTTGCGATTCATTCCTTGCCACTTGAACTGTTGAGCCAGCCTTCAGCAGTAATCTCAGCTGCTTTCTTTGCCTCAAGCAAGCGACCAAGTTGAACATGCAATCCATCCCAGCGCCGTTGTAGCATGTCAGACACTTCAGAGTAAGTGAAGTACACTGACCAACTACCCATGCATGAAACAGAAGCTGCACGCTCGGTGCTATCCCTCTTGCCAAATGCTTCCTTAAGATTCTTCATGATGCGAATCTGTTCTTCAACCTTATCAATGTCTTTCAACAACTGTTCAATGCTCATACGCCATACCTATGAAAGAGAGCCATAACCAAAGCGCCAGATACAGCGCCGAATGTGAACATAAGACTACCGAATACAACCCAGTCAATCTCAACCATTATCCTTCTCCATTTTGCTCATAGCCAATCCTCGCTATATTCAATGGTGCCATTCTGAATATGCTTGCGACGGCTGACAATCTCATCAGCATCATAGTCCATAAGAGCTGGATACTCAACACCATCTTTGAACACTGGCCCATATACAGACAGGCCAATCTCTTTTAAGTAGTCCAACATTTCCTGGACTTTCTTTTTGCGATATGCAGGAGTTTCCATATCACACCCCATACAAGCAATAGATTATAGCATCACGAAGTGTCTGGTGGTACATTGTGCAAGCATACCAGCCACGCTCTTTCTTCTTGATGGTGTTCTGCAGCCTTCCACCAACAATGATGTAGTAGCAATCATTAGCGCGGTCACGCTTCACTACATAGTTGACCTGACGTGCATTCTTTTTACGGCTCATAGTATTCTCCAGTATTATAAATTACACTACTTTATCATGAGAAGCGTTTCTTGCTTCATCATAGCAATAGCATCAACCAGTTCAAGATTGTCTGACTTTATTTGACGTTCCAGCTCAGTACGCATCTTATCAAGACAATGTTTAAGAGAGCAGAGCTGAGTGATAGGCATAATCGATGCACTCATTTCTTTCAGAGTGCGCTGCAAATGCTTGTTCATAACAATTTTTGAACGCACTCTGGCACAATGACGCATTGCTTCATTTGCTTTCCGCTTGTCTGCGCGGGCGCAAGCTGCGGCTAATTCCAAATGCAGAATAGTCTCTGGGAACTCAGCATAGATTGAAGAATAAATAAGTTGGTCAATTGGTTGCATTTTATTACCTCCTAATTAATCATATGCTCTCAAATGATCATATTTGATATTGAGAGCATATTGTTAATTAGTCTGTATACACTACTCCATAGAAAATTGTCTTGTCTCCAGCTTCACGCTTGTTGAAACCACGACCGCCGAAGCAAAGATTGCCATGATCTGCAAGTATTGCCACATCTTCTGCAGACAATGATCGCGCCTCAGGATCAGTTGTAGTGGCAGTGTATTCAAACTGGGCGTAATTTGAGCGGCGAGTCCACTCAAACTTGCTAGCCAAATGGCTGATTGCTGCATAGCGCACTGAGTTGCGCTTAATGTTCTCTTCAAATGTACTCATTTCAACTCCTATCAGAAAATGAATATTTCCACTATTGTCCAAACTACTGTCAAAGCCAATATGATTCCAAGCCAGAAAAGAATGTGCCCATCCACAATTGGATTTTTATCTGTTGATTCAACTTTATAACGGGGTGCCATGGTCTTCCGCTCCTACAGTCCAGCCAGCACAAATGCCACTAGTATAAACATGCCAAACAGTATCAGGTTTGCCATCACCATCTTCATCTGTTGCGACATAGCCTGAGTTCTCTGTTGTTGGCGTTGGACAAATTGCAGGACGCTTATTCCCTGTTTCAGATGCGCCCATAATATTGCTAGCAACTGCCCCGTTAACACCAACAGCAGCATGAAGCGGGTCGGTGAGCGACAACGCGCAAGTGATAATGACAGCGGCACAGATAGCGATTCCTACAGCGTGATAGTTTTTCATTGTGTGACCTTATCAGATGTGACAATAATAGCATTCCGCTTGAGTGCGACTGATTCTGCTTCTGTCTGGTCAGCGACCATTACAGCAGTATAGTTCTTGTACGGCTCCAGTTCAAAGTCCTGGGTGATGACCACGTAGATGATGGGCATACCGATTACAGATGTATGGAGCACATGAGCATAGAACTGCTTTTCAATGCCATACTGCTGGACGCATTTGATCAGTTCTGAGCAGTCCTCAAAGTTCCATTCGCGCCAAATGAGCATGCCATCTGGGTCACGCAGTTCAACGCGGAACTGTTCACCTTTATGGTTGATGATTTTGACATTACAATACTTCTGAGTCCATTGCTGTGCTTGTTCAAGAGTGATCATTACCAGATTCTCCAGTATGAGTCAGTCAGTTGGAATGGAGTGTTAAAGGTGGTAACATCAGCACCATTAACCAGTGCAATATAGTTATGGTCGAACGGCAGGTGCACCGCATAGAGCGCCGTGTCAGCAGCACAAGCGTGGAGTGCGATAACACAGAGCATTACAACTACAAATAATTTAAACATGGAATATACCTTTCATATATTTGTTAATGGCTTCAATGTGACATTCAATGACCATATAGCGATGGTCACGGTCATCATTCCAACGACCTTCATCACGATGCTTACGCAGCTTGCTCAGCTTCTTCTGAAGGTTATGCTTCATGTGGCGACACTCATCAAGATTAGCAGCACAAGCCACAAGTTTTGCGGTGCAATCGTTCTCATGATGTAACTTCACATAGTCAATTGTCTTCATATGTACAAGCACTTCCCTGCGCACACTCCTTAGTTAGTGATTGAGTTCAGCAGCGTACTTGTCACAGAACTCTTCATATGATGTATAATCAGCGTCTATATCAGGATTCATGATCATATAATCACAACGCGCCTGACGTTCAGCTAACAGATCAAGTTCCGCTTGCTTCATATGACCGTGAGCTGCGAATATATACGCGAGTGATATGGCTGGGCGTATCTCATCTTCTACACAACCATATTGATACCAGTAGTGAGCGAGGTGATCAAGTGCGAAGAACAGAATATCATTCTCATCACCTTTATCAACGTAAGGTATATTTGACTTAAACCAATAAATCAGCCAGTAGCACTCGCTGTACGTTTCCGCTTTAAGTGCTACTGTCTTAACAGCGGTGAGGAACTGTTCTGTGTTATCTGACATATTGTTACTCCTGTGTTATAGCATTCGTTAGTATTCGATATAACTGTGGTACAGGCCGATTATAGCGCCTTTTTCTTTATACGTCTACCTTTCTCCAGTACTGTACGCGACCAGTTGATTTATCACGTGTAATTTTAATGTTTGGTTTTAGGACAATGTTCAATTGATCATCAAACGTTGTCACTGCATTTGCCCTTTCTGGCGGAATCAATTCCCATTCCGCTTCTGGTTGTGGTAGTGGTAGTGGTGTATTACTAACGGCACCAATATCATTCTTGTACATATAGACCTTACCTGAGTACACGAGTATGTTTGACAATGTGCCATTATCCCGATGTTTGCGCATGGTGACAACTGATACTCCTAAAGCCTCAGCACATCTGGTAATATTGCCGTTGAAGTGCTCCAACCAGCCTTCCGCTGTAGACGGCTGCTCTGTTGTAGCCGCATCAATCATTTGCTCAACTTCTTCCTGTGTGTACATCTTCATTATAGTGCCCTTAACTGGTCGATTTACTAGATACTAGCTTACTACCTATCGCCCTAAAAGTAAAGCTAACTTCTAGTAAATCGTAAAATATAGTATAAGCGTATGAAATATAAAGGTTATTTCTATTTCCCCTTCCTTTCCCCTCGGATTCCCCTCAGCGTTTTTCGTTTTAAGCGATTGATTTATAAGGGAAAATCGGTCATTCCCCCGAAACCCCTCGGATTTTGGACCACGTGTGTGTGTGAGAGAGAGAGAGAGAGAGAGAGACGGGGAATAAGGGGAATAGAGTATAAAATATATATATATTAATACCTTATAATCCTATTTATTCCCCTTCTATTCCCCTTCTATCCCCCTAGTAACGCCCCGTTACTATTACGGGGCGAATTGTTTCCCTTACGCACAGTACGCTTTGAACGCTTTATCGTACGCAGCTGTTAAATCTGGGTTGTTAAATTTAGCCACCTTGTCGCTGTGTAGGCGAGTTTTACGTGGTTTCGCTTTAGCCGTCTCACGCTTCAGGTTCTCCCACGCGCTACGTTCGTCTGCGAATGGGTCGGCGTCGTTATATTCCCACGTGTCCTTTGGCTCGGCTTTCGCCTTGTTAGCGGAAGCACCACTGTTAGGCTTTGGGCTGGCTTTCCCTGCGCTTATGGTGCGAACTACCTTCTGCCCGCTACGAACTGTCTCAGCTAGCGCCCAGATGTTGAGGTAGTGAGTGAGGTGGTTGCGAACGTTTTGCGATTCATTACTCATAATATAGTCGTGAGCTTCCTGCTCTGTGCGAGCCGCCTCAGCGAGCCAGTCGTAGTACATTTCAGCGAATCCGCGTGGGCCTCCTGAGGTTTTCTCTGGTTGTGCCTCTTTGTACGCGGCCTCAAGAGCTTTAGCTGCGATGCCCTTCTCTTTACCCCAGGCCATGTAGATTTCCTTAGAGCCTGGGATGCCCGCTTGTACAGTAGCTTTAGCGGCCATGTCGATTGAGTCGGCGTCGAAAGCGGAAAGCTGGGTCATGAGTTCGAAAATAGTCATGGTATAACTCCTATAGTATTCTCAAGTGTTCGTTGTTTATTATAGCGGCTGTTACACCGCTAGTCTACTACTATTTAGCGTGGTGCGATTTCTACTAACTCACCGTTAGCGTCGAATATTTCCGCGTTGTACTTCTCCGCTAACGCTAACGCTTCTTCGAGAGAGTCCACTACACCGTAGACCTTCTCACAGTCTTGTACTGTGTACATATTAGTATTCCCTAGTATTCTCGTGTTCGTTATCGAACGCCTTTAATATAGCTCGTTTACTTCTTTACGTCTACTACTTTCTTTCTCGGTGGGTCGGTAACGTTCTTACGCGTACCGCCTTACTACTATCCGCTTTATCGCGGCGGGCTATCCTTAGCGCCCCACCTCGTTACTACGCTTTCTATACTATGGTATCTCACAGGAGAAGTAAAGGACTTTTTAACAGATGGAATGTAAGTGGTTGATAAGTAAGGTGATTTAGTTTAGAAGGTGGAAAGGTGAGGTGAAAAAGCTATAGGATAGCGGTAAAATCACAGGGGGAGGGGGTATTCGCGCGCTGGCCTTGGCCCTGTGTTGCTCACGCAATTTTGTCACACTTTTCTTGTGCCCAGTACAGACCCCATCTCTGAAAAATTTTTCACACAGAAAAACAGCTGCCCCCTCAACCTCCAAAATATTTATTTAGAAATTTCTTTACTTTTAGCCTGACTCGTACTATAATCAGGCTATAACTGGTAGACTTTTGAGGCACTTCAAAATGGACATTCGGAAGAAGATTCAGGAGGCTGTCAAAGGGTTTGAAAATCTGTCTGAAGAAGAGTGTATTGAAATCACTCTGTCAGCCAAATCTCTCTCCCTGGAAGAGTGCTATGATTCTCTGCTGATTGTTCCAACAGATTTGTCAGCGGAAGAAACAAAGTTCGCTGAACAGCTTCATCGTTATGGCCGTGCTATTGGTGTGAAAGATGCAACTGAGAATCTTTTCTACCATATGAAAACTAAGAATGGCGCAGATGCGTCTCTGGAATATCTTCGCCAGATGGGTGGTGAGTTCTCCGTTGACGTTGTACCAGGCGGAGGCAATAAAGGCTTCAGCTTCAACGTTAACATTGGCGAGAAGAAATGACTGAAATCAATTACACAGCTTCACCAACAATGGTCAAGTTCCATAATAGTGATGCGTTTGTTCGCTCACTGTTTGGACCAATTGGCTCTGGTAAGTCTGTTGCTTGTGTAATTGAGATGCTCCGAATAAGTTTTCAGGTGCAGGAGCCTCAGTATGATGACCCGAAGTATCCACTTGGTGTTCGCAAGAGTCGTTGGGTTGTGGTTCGAAACACTTACCGTGAATTGATTGATACCACCATCCAAACATTCTTTGACTGGTATCCTGAAGAGCTTGGGAAGTACCATAAACAGGACATGAAGTTTACAACTGTGCAGAAGCTGCCTGATGGCACTTATGCTCATGTTGAGTTCCTGTTCCGTGCTCTTGATAAACCAGATGATATTAAGAAATTGCTGTCTCTGGAAGTAACTGGTGGTTGGCTGAATGAAGCCCGTGAAATCCCCAAGGCCATTATGGACATGCTCATTGGTCGTTTGGGGCGTTATCCGCGTAAGGTGAATGGTAAAGGCGGCGCAACCCGCCACTGTCTGATTATGGACACTAACCCGCCTGATAGCGACCACTGGTACTTTAAGCTGTTTGAGGGTGATGGCACAGAAGGCTATGAGATATTTCATCAGCCGTCTGGTCTTTCTCCTGAAGCAGAAAACATTGATAACTTGCCTGATGGCTACTATCAGAAGATGATGGCAGGTAAAGACCAGGAGTGGATTAACGTGTATGTCCATGGCCAATACGGTTTTGTTCAAGATGGCAAGCCTGTATGGGGCGAGTACAAAGATGACAAGCATCATACTGATGAAGACATTGTCATCCCAGAGTCCTGGACCATTCACGTTGGCTTGGACTTTGGTCTTACTCCTGCTGCTATCTTTGGTGCTCGCAGCCCTACTGATCAGGTTCTGGTATTTGATGAGTTGATAGCGGAAGATATGGATGCCAAGACGTTTGGTCGTCTGCTCAAGCAGAAGATTCTTACTGAGTATCCAAATCACAAATTCGAGTTTCATGGTGACCCTGCTGGTGACCAGAGAGCGCAGTCTGATAAGACGACCCCGTTCATGATGCTTCATGCTTCTGGTATACTAGCAGGGCCGACATGGACCAATGACCCAGTGATTCGTATTGGTGCTGTTGGTGCTTGTATGCGTCGTCTGGATTCAGTTGGCGAGATTGGTTTTTTGATTGGTCCAAAAGCTCCAATCATTCGTAAGGCATGTGCTGGTGGTTACAAATACCGTCGCGTCAAAGTATCAGGTGATGAGCGCTTTATGGACCAGCCTGATAAGAACCGTTATTCACACCCAGCTGATGCCTTGCAGTATATGGCTCTGGGCATGGGTGAAGGCACAGCTCTGATTTCGTCTGAGGCCAGCAATAAGCCGCTGGATTACTCTCACTCAAGTAAAGGTATTGTTTAATGGATAAGCAAGAAGACGGCAAACTGTCAGATGAGGACATCCTCGCCATTGTGAGCAGCGAGCTGTCTTCTGCGTCTGGCGCATCAGAGAATGATGCCATTCAGGCAGGTCGCCAGAAAGCTCTGGCTGCTTACCTTGGCGATAAAGGCACTGTTGTTGAAGGACGCTCTTCTGTAGTGTCTACTGACGTAGCTGACGCAATTGAGTGGATTATGCCTGAGGTTATGAAGGCATTTACTCAGAACAATGAAGTGGTGACATTTGACCCGATTGGGCCAGATGACCGTCGCCAGGCGCAGATTGAATCTCGCTATGTTTACGACATTCTGATGAAGGACAATGAAGGCTTTATTGCCCTGCATGAGTTCTTCAAAGATGCACTGCTTCAGAAGAATGGATTCTTCAAAATCTGGTATGAGAACGAACCATGTGTGACTGTTGAGAACTATACTGGTCTCAACCCACTTGAGTTCGAAATGCTCCAGCAAGACCCTGAGCTGGAAGTGACTGGTATGACAGAGCGTACTCACTCTGATGAGCACGGCACTATGCAGGTGTATGACGTCAACGTAAAGCGCACTCGCCATACTGGTAAAATTCGCATTCAGTGTATTGCTCCTGATGATATGCGTATCAACAGAATGCATAACTCTGTTTGCTTGAAGAATGCTCGTTTCATCGCACAAGCGATGACAATGACCAAATCTGATTTGATTGAAGCCGGCTTTGACAAAGAAATTGTTGAGAGCCTGCCAACTGAGTCAGAAGAGTTCCGTGAGTCCAAAAACTATCGCTTCTCAATGCAGGGCGAGAATGTTGCTCCTTATGGTGGCAACTCCAAAGACCAATCTATGTACACCTATGATGTGTCTGAGTGCTATATGCGCATGGACCTTGATGGCGACGGCATCGCGGAACGTGTTAAGATTACAGTGGCTGGGTTTGACAACCCGACTCATATTCTGGACATTGAAGAAGTTGAAGAGTGGCCTTTTGTTTCCGCTACTGCTATTCTGATGAGCCACAAGCTCTTTGGTCTGTCTGTTTACGACCGACTGAAAGAAATCCAGGAACAGAAGACGGCAATATGGCGTAACATTCTTGACAACATGTACCTGAAGAATAACCAGCGTACTATTGCGGTTGAAGGCATGGTCAATCTTGATGACCTGCTTATTAGCCGTCCAGGTGGTATCATTCGTGCGAAGCGTACTGATGCGGTTGCTCCATATGTTACTCCTGACCTTGGCTCTGATGTCTACCGCATGGTTGATTATCTGGACCAAGTTCGTGCTGGTCGAGTCGGTGTTTCTCCTGAAGGTTCTATTGCTGATCAGTCGATTGGCGATGCAGTTGGTTCTGAAGGTGTCGAACGCTTGCTAAGCCAGAAGGAAGAGCTGGTCGGTCTGATGGTTCGTGTGTTTGCTGAAACCGGCATCAAGCCGCTGATGCAAATGATTCGTAAACTGTTGATGAAACACATCGACGCTACAATTGATTATGAATACCACGACGAGTGGGTTCAGGTTGCTCCGAAGAACTGGTTCCAGCGGAATCGCACTACAGTGCGCGTTGGTACTGGCTCTGGCAACCGCCAACAACAAGCATCTGCGTTGACGGCAGTTCTTGGCTACCAAGAGAAGCTATTGGCCAATCCTGGACAGGCACTGGTGACCGAAGCTAACGTGTTCACCGCACTCGACGACCTGGCCAAAGTCTCTGGTATGCCTGGCGCTGGAGCGTACTTCTTAGACCCTGACTCTCCAGCAGGGAAAGAGAACAAGCAGAGAGTTGATGCTAACATGCAGCAACAACAGCAGAAGGAACTGCAAGAGGCGCAGATGCTTGCCCAAACAAATGCCAAGATTGCTGAAGCTGAGCAAGGTAAAGCTCAGGCAGCTCTGGCTAATGTTAAACTCACTGCTGAGAACAAGCAGCTTCAAATGCAGCTTGATGCAATTAAGAACAGCAGTGAGAATGAGATTAAACGGCTTCAACAGCAACTTGCTGAAGCGCAGGCTCTGTCTAATGCTAACCACAAAGACAAAGAGCTGGAGTTCCGCTACTATGACTCTGATCAGCGCGCTGCCATTGAACGTGAGCGCATTGCTATGCAGGGTCAGAAACAAACCAAGCAAAATACTGGAGAGTAAATTATGCTTGACCCTGAACAGGCAAAGCTTGAATCAGAAGTAGCAAAAGGTGATGAGTACCAACGTGTGTTTCAGTCTTATGTTGGTCCATTCATTGAAGCAAAACGGCAGTTGCTATTTGAAGCTTTTCAGGAAGTCCCTGTAAGCAACGTTGATCAACTTAAAGATATTAAACTGCAGCTGACAGCGATTAACTCGCTTGAAGCTCACTTCCAAGAGTTTATGAACACTGGTAAACTCGCCAAGAAGCAACTGGAGAAGGAATAAGGTATGAACCGATTTTTTGCTACCTTTATGCGCGCGTACCAATCGCCAGAAACTGGCGGTGAAGGTACTGCAGGCGGTGGGGCGCTGGACATCGAGTCTCGTATCAGTGCCGTGTTATCCGGCAACGAGGGCGACGACATTGATGAGCAAGGCGGTGAGCAAGGCGGCCATCAGGAAGAGGAAGAAGAAGAACTCGACCCTGAAGACCAAACCAAGCAATCCAAACCAAAGCCAGAAGATGACGACGCTGCTGGTGAAGATGACGACCAGACTTTGGCCGCTGCACTTGGTCTGCCTGAAGATGCGTTGGAGTATGACGCAGAAGGCAATGTTGTTTTCAATGCTATCATTGATGGCGAAAAGCAACAGGTTAAGATGCAGGATTTGGTCAAGTCATACCAGCTTGAAGGTCATGTGACTAAAAAGTCCATGAAGCTGGAATCTGATCGCCGTGAGTTTGAATCGACCCGCGACCAGGCATATGACCACCTCACCAAAAAGATTACTGCTGCCAACAACCTGATTGGTGCCGTTGAACAGCAGTTGATGGGTGAGCTTCAGAATATTGATTGGGACACTCTCCGGGCGACTGACCCAGGTGAGTGGGCGGCCACCCGACAGTATTATACTGAACGTGTGCAATGGTTGGAGTCGATTAAGGCTCAAACTGGTGCTGCTAAGCAGGAGCTGACTGCAGAGCAACAAAAGGCTCAGCAAGAGCAGTATAATGCTTTCATGCAGGGTGAAGTCCAGAAGATGATTCAGGACAACCCAGCGTGGCAGGACCAGGCCGTAATGGCCAAAGAAGTTGGGGAGATTGGCAAGTTCCTTGCTACTAAGTATGGATTCACTCCTGATGAGATTGCTAACCACATGGACGCGCGTATGATGCGCATGGTTCGTGATGCTATGCAGTTTGCTGGGAGCAAAGATACCCTGAAAAGTAAAAAGGTGCCTGACAACATCCCTAAGTTCAGAACGCCTGGGCAACAAAACGTAAGCCGTCGTGATACCACTAAAGCCCGTCAGGTGAAGGCACAAAAAGAAGCCATTCGCAAGTCAGGCGGTAGCATTGACGCTATTGCACAATCCCTCGTTGATCGTATGTAAGGAACTAAATCATGGCACAACATGTAGGCGCTAAATCCTCCTACCAGGAACCGATTGGTACTGGTGGTAACCGTGAAGACCTGTCAGACATTCTGTATGACGTGTCTCCGACTGACACTCCATTCCTGACGCTGGCCAAGAAAGGCACAGCCAAAGGTACCAACCACGAATGGCTGACTGATGCCCTTAACCCGCCGGTTGCTAATGCCGTGGTTGAAGGTAACGACGCAACCATCGTCAAAGCTGGTTCTCGCGTGCGTCTGGGCAATTACACTCAGATTCTTGAAAAATCTGCGTCTGTAACTGGTACGCAGGAGAAAGCGGATAAAGCAGCAGTTAAGTCTGAAATGGCTTACCAGGTTGCTCGTCGCATGAAAGAAATCAAGCGTGACCTGGAAGCAGCACTGGTAGGTACTACTGGTGGTGCGAAGGTAGCTGGTTCTGATACTGTGGCTCGTAAGGCTGGTAACCTGAAGTCTTACCTGACTACTGACTCATGGCAGGGCGGCGCTTCTGGCGTAGCTCCTACTGGTAACGGTCTGACTGCAGCAACCCCTGGTACTGCTCGTCCGTTCACTGAAGCTCTGCTGACTGCAGCGCTGCAGAAACTGTGGACCAACTCTGGTGGTTCTGAAAACATCGCTGCTCTGATGGGTGCTGTCGTTCGTGGTAAATTCTCTGGCCTACAGTCTACTGCGACCCGTTATGTGACCACTGATGATGCTCGTCTGCAGTCTTCTATTGATGTGTATGACGGCGACTTCCACACTGTGACTGCTATGCCTGACCGTTACTCTGATCCAGGCGCGCTGTTCCTGATTGATAAGGACTACGTCAGCATTGACGACTTCCGTCCTATCTTCAGTCAGGATTTGGCGGTGACTGGTGACGCCCAGTCTAAGCAGATCATCTGGGAAACCACACTGAAGGTTGGTAACCCGCTGGCGCATTACTGCATTGATGCGCTGAACTAATCGAGCCACCCTAGAAGTTAGGACGCTCATTTCACCCGCTAGTCTGAAATATGACTAGTGGGTTTATTTTTGGTTTGCATTCTGGAGAGAATAAAATGACAATGACACTTATCAAACGCGAACTCAATCCACATATTGGTGGTATTGAAGAGTTCTGGTATGACAGCGAAACTGGTAAAGTAGTTATCAAAAAAGTTGCTGATATTGAAAAGACTATGGACATGGTCAAGGAAATGCATAATCAGCACACTGGACGTCCAAACTATTCAGATAGCAAAGGACAGCATTTAGTTGCTCGTATTCCGCTTGTTGTTATAGACTTATGGAAAGAGCAGGGTTTTGATTGGTTCCAATCAACTGACAAAGAGCGTCGCGCATGGTTAGATAGACCTGAGAATGCAGTGTTCAAAACTCGTCCAGGCAAACTCAATGGCGTGACAAAGTCCAGACTTACTTCTAAGGTTAGCTAATATGGACTACAACCAGATTGTTCTTGCAGCGAAAGCATATGCTGACCGCAATGATATTGAAGTGAATTCTAACATTGATAACTTCATCCTCTTAGCGGAAGCAAAGATAAATCGTGTTCTTAAAACAGCAGGGCAATCTAAACGTGTTTATACTGCCTCTGTAGATAACCGTGAATTCTATACGCTGCCTGATGAGTATAATGGCATGCGTACTATCCACTTCAATAGTGGTGCTGTAGATTCTGATAATTCAGATACTATACAGATGCACTATGTTACTCCTGAGCAAGTTGTTGATATGCAACAGAATGCTCAATATGGTGATAAACTTTACTTCACCATTTTGAACAATCAGGTACAAGTTGTTCCATGCCTGCCATCAGGTGGAACAATTGAAATGGTGTTCTATCGTAAGGTGCCAAACCTTAGTGCAACAAACACTGAGAACTGGGCATCTATTGATCATCCTGATATTTATATCTCTGCAATCACTGCTGAGATTGAGTTGTTTGCTAAGAACTATGATGCAGCAACTCTGTGGAATTCAAGATTATTATCTTGCATTGATGAGATTGATAACAATGATGTTGACAATCGCTGGGCTGGAAACACTATGACAATCAAGGTGGGTTAAGATGACAATAGTTGCTGCTAACTGGGTAGGTGAAAACACTAGTACTGTTGGTACTGGCCCTCTTGCTCTGTCTGGTGCTATTAGCACATTCTGTCCTTTTTCAGTTCTTCCTGATGGCTCTGAAGTTTACTATACGCTGCAAGAAGGCTTTAACCGTGAGACAGGAATAGGCGTAGTATCTAACGGTACTTTGACCCGTAACGTACAGGCTACCCTTGTAGCAGGCGTATATACAGAAACCGATATACCTATTTCATTATCAGGCAATGGACAAGTATTTGCAGTAATCAACGCAGACTTTATGACTCGTATCTACAACTTCTCATTGGATGTTGCAGATAGCGTAGCTGCTGCTGCTGCATCTGCACAATCCTCTGCAGATTCTGCTTCTCTTGCAAATGATTACAAGACACAGTCTGCTCAGAACGCAGAATCTGCTTCTTTATATGCTCAATCAGCTAGTGACTCAAAAGCTGATGCAACTGCTTCAAAGAATGCTGCTGCTGCTTCTGCTAGTGCTGCAGCAAGTTCACAGGCAGATGCTCTTGCTAGTAAGAACGCAGCTGCGGCTTCTGAGACAAATTCAAAATCTAGCGAGAATGCTTCTGCACAATATGCAACAAATGCATCCAACTCTGCTGCTGCAGCATTAGCGAGTCAGAATGCTGCAAAAACTTCAGAAACCAATGCAAAGTCATCTGAAACAGCCGCAAAGACTTCAGAGACGAACGCCAAAGTGTCAGAAACTGCTGCCAAAACTTCTGAGACCAATGCAAAGGCGTCAGAAACTTCGGCTAACTCTGCGAATACCAATGCACAAACAGCAAATAGCCAGACGCAAAGTCTTTATAACCAGACTGTCGATCTTGTGGCTGGCGTTCAAGCTCCCGATAAACTTCCTGGATGCGGTAAAGGAAGCTACTGGATGAAGATTGCCAATATTAAAAGAGTTAGTTCGTATTACTGTTTTCTTCAGTTTATCGTTGGCGGTGGTTCTGACCAGGGTAATGCAAACTTACCCGTTGATATTTTCTCCCTGTCAGGTCGAGGGCTTCCATCATCGTTGACAAGCGGTAATATTGACACTTGGTTTACGCAGCGCTCTTTGGTTGCGGCAATGTCAAGCACCGGTCTAATTAAACTTGGTGTGGTGAAAAATGCAGACGGTTCATTTGATGTTTATTTTTACGCGCCTTCGGGGTACATCCCCCAAATGTGGTTAAATCGCTTGAACGTACAGGCTAACAATGGGTCGATTACCGGGCCGATCATCGATCGCACTGGTTATGCATGGATTACCACGGAGCCAGCCGGGATTGTATATAATTCGCCATCTAACTATTTGATGGCTAATGATAATACGATCCCTCGCACCAACGTAGCTAACACGTTTAGTCAGCCACAAGTAATTTCAAGCACGCTGCGCGTTAATGGTTTAGCTAATCTTCTCGGAGGTGTTGACGTTACCGCGTCTCAGAAGTTGCCACTGAAGGAGACGACTGCTACAACCGGAGTTGGCGTAAACTTCATTGGTGACAACGTAACTGAATGCTCTTTCGGCATTGAAAACACCGCTGGCGGAACTGCTGTGTTACATAACTATACGCGCGGCGCGTCTAACAGCGTGACGAAGAATAACCAGCTTTTGGGTGGTTACGGCTCTCGACCGTGGTTAGGATCTGCGTACACTGAACACAGTAACGCAGCGTTGCATTTCTTGGGCGCTGGCGACACATCTGGAACCAATCACGGCGGCTGGATTCGCTTACTTGTCACCCCACAAGGCAAGACGATTAGCGATAGGGTTCCGGCGTTCAGGCTGTCAGATAATGGAGATCTTTGGCTGGTTCCCGACGGCGTTATGCACTCAGATCTTGGTCTTGTGCGTAGCTTTGAAACGTTAAACGCTGCTGTTCCTGGCTTTAACGCTCCAACTAACCAGGATGGGCGAGGGTTGAAACTTGTTGGTTCTCAAGCGCCAGAAATTAACATGATCGCGCCGCGAACCGGGTTAACATCAGCGCCAGCTATTCGGGCCATGTGGTGCGATGGCGATCTTTCAGGAACCTCAAGAAGCGTTGGTGCAACTCAGGCTGGCTCATCGTTCTATGTTGGTGCGTCTGGTCATGATGGCCAGAAGTTCGGCTCCATGAGGGTTGCAATTTCATTTAGTGCCGTTCAGGATTGGGGTACTAACAATACACCAACTGATATCTCTTTCGAGACAACCGCTGCTGGGTCGAATGCTCGGAGGTCGGTATGGAGAATCGGCGCTGGCGGTACATTAGCTCCGTCCACCGATAACTCCGTTGATATTGGTGGGGCGTCGGTTAGGGTTGCGCAAATTTACGCCGTCAGAGGGACAATCAACACCTCAGACGCCCGGTTGAAGAATGACGTTCGAGCCATGAGCGATCCTGAAACCGAAGCGGCCAAAGCCATTGCGAAGGAGATCGGGTTCTGGACGTGGAAAGAGCAAGCCGACATGAACGACGTGCGCGAGCACTGCGGTTTGACCGTACAGCGTGCTATGGAGATCATGGAAAGTTTTGGTCTTGAGCCGTTTAAATATGGCTTCATCTGTTATGACAAGTGGGATGAGCAAACGGTGGTTTCAGAATATGGGCCAGTGAATGAAGACGGGTCGGAAAACCCGATCTACAAAACCATCCCGGCTGGTGATCGCTACTCGTTCCGCATTGATGAGTTAAACATGTTTATCGCAAAAGGATTTGAAGCGCGGTTATCCGCACTTGAGGATAAATTAGGGATGTAAATGGTTGCAGTATGGCACAATGGAATTAATTCAAGTTATTGTTGTAAAAATTAACATGTGGTTAACGTTAACTGATGCTGAAAAGCAAAAAGTTGATTTGGTTCTTGACTATTGTGATGCAGTTGATTTAACAACTCCTAATCCTGATTGGCAAGATATTCCAAAACATCTAGCGGAGGCAATATGGATGATAAAGAGTTTTACTATATCAATGCTATACCAGGAGTTGGTGCTCAAGGAATGGAGGTAATTGGAATGGCAGTTGCATCAACTTCTGGCTTCTGGTTTGAGGTTGACAAAGATCAGCCTGATTGGGTTGGTGTGGATATTCGACCTGTGTATACTCGCTATAATAATAACAAATAGCTTATAGGATGTTGTTATGAGTAATAATGATCAGAAGTTTTGGATTGGTATTGCCTCTGCATTCATCATTCCAACCATTGCTTACGTTTACACTCAAGGTATGACTGAACAGAGCATAAGACAATTAACTGCAAGCGTCGACAAGTATCAAACTACTGTTGATAACTTGAATGGTCAAATCTTAATAATTGCAAATAATGCCAATAACAACACGGCAGAAATTGCATCAGTAAATAAGCACTTGGACAAAATCGATGTAGAAGTCAATGAGCATAATCGCAGGATTATGATAATTGAAACAAAACGAGAAAAGGGGTAGGTGATGGGCACTTTACTAACTGTATTTGGCAAAGCAGCAACTGCGTTCTTCCTGAAGATGGTCATGTCTTTAGCAACTGAAAAATTTATCAAATGGATGTTTTTCTATGTTGGTGAACAGATTGTTAAGTCTACCAAGACTGATCAGGATGATTTATTCCTTGCCAAAATCAAGGAAGCATATGAAGACCATGAACGTTCTTCTGTAAATATCAAATAACTAAGTGCCCTGTTTAGCAGGGCATTCATTCAGGAGGCTATTATGCCATTAGAAAATGCAAGTACAATAGAACAGCTGGACTCTACATGGCCTCTTGGCCTCGATAGCTCTTCTCGCGGTGATGACCATCTACGCTTGTTGAAAGCTGTTCTCAAGGCCCAGTTTCCTGGAGCTAGTGGCAGAGGATTTTCTAAGCCTATTACTGTTACAGAGGATCAGCTTAATGCACTGCCTAAACAAGTTGCTGATATTGGCAAAACACTATTCCCTGTTGGCTCAGTAGTAATGAGAATGGATGCAGTTGATCCTGCTACATTGTATGGTGGGACATGGCAGCTTATTACAGGTGATGCCACTATCACATTTGGTAATGGAGCAGCACAAAGCGGGTCAGCAAGCGGAAACAATAACCCTGTCGTTCCGTTACCACAACACAATCATGTGGCATCACATAATTTGTCTGCTCTTGCAGTTGGTGATCATACCCATGGCGGTGTTCCAGCAAGGGTTCGTGTAGAGATTGGTGGTAGCACTGGCACTCTGTACTCTGTTTATCAGGATGGCAATACATCACCTGCAGGCGGACATGGACACATTATTGGTGGTGGTGTTTCTGTTGGCAATGCAGGCTCTGCCAATCCAACAATTGATGTTCGTGGCGCTCGTATTGCCATTAACGTTTGGCGACGTACTGCACTATAAGGTAAATGACAATGCCATTGTTTAGTATAAAAGGATATGCTCAGAAAGGTCTCAACTCAGATCTTATTCCATCTGACGTTGATTCAGGCTTTATCACCAATGGCAGAAACATCCGCTCTGTTAGCGGGGGAATTTCACCATTTGGTGGATATACAAACATGTTTAATCTTCCTAATGGAAAGGAAGTCCATGATTTGGAGTTTATTGATTCAGGGCAGGAGCGCTTCTGGATTATTATGTGTGCCAATGCTATATATCGTCTTGAATCAACTATTCAAGATGTTAGTTATACTGGTATGACTACTATTGGTGACAAGAACAAATGGTCTTGCTCTGACTTGTCAGGTGTTCCTATTGTAAATCATCCTGAAAGTACTCCTATGTACATGACTCAGGCAATGTCTAAGTTTGAAGAACTGCCTTGGAAGGCAGGTCAGACTTGGAAGCAGGCTGGCAAGGCTTGCTACCTTATGGTTGCTCATAAGCAGTTCTTATTTGCTTTTGGCTGTATTGATAATGGCAAATACATTCCTGACAGCGTGCGCTGGTCATCTGTTGCAGATGTAGGCGGAGTGCCTCAGACTTGGGATGAGCTTGATACCACAAATGTTGCTGGATACACTCAGCTTGGTGGTTCTGGTGGTGCCATCATTGGCGCTATCCCTCTAAGGGATTCGCTAGTTATTTATCGTACACATGGCATAAGCGTCATTGACTATATAGGTGGTGTTTATGTTTGGCGTATTCGTCACTTCAACTCAAGCATTGGCTTGCTGGCTAGTAAGGCAGTTGTCGAGGTACGCGGAACTCACTATTTCCTGTCTGATGGTGATGTGTATAAGACTGACGGCAATTCATTGTCATCTATTGCAACCAGTCGTGTTAAGCAGCGTTTTTCATCCATAAACAAGGATGAGTTTAATTCATGTTATGCAGTACACAACCCACCATTTAGCGAGGTTATATTTTTCATTCCAACATCTGGTAGCAATCATTGTGATATAGCTTTTGTATATAATTATGAATATGATAGCTGGTACAGTCGTGATATGCCAGATAACGTTCGCTGTAAGTTTGGTATGATTATAGGGAAGCCAAACAACTGGGACTCTCTTACTACTACGTGGGATGGCTTCAGCTCTACGTGGGACCAGGATACGTCTACGGCGTTCGATAATATTATTATGTGCCTTATGCCTCAGAATGGTACGGAACCGCCTAAATTAGTATCCCTAAGCTCGATTTTAGGTACTAACGAGGTCGTATTTACTAGTATAATAGAAAGGACGGATTTGCTTATTAGTAATCTGGATGAAGCTACTACTATCCAACAAATCTATCCACACATAACGTCACCTAATAAAGTTGGGATTCAGATTGGCTCTCAACAAAGTCCTAATGGGCCAGTGACGTGGAAGCCAGAGGTTACGTTTGACCCTAACAAAGACCGCAAGGTTGATATGCGTACCACAGGAGTTTTGCACGCATATAGAATTATTGCGCGTGATGTTAAGTCAGACTTTACAATTTCTGGCATGGATATTCTTTATGTTCCGGCAGGTAGACGATGAATAAAGAAGCCATTGCAGTTGGTATTGCTATTGAGCAGCCTCCTTCAACATTACCAGTTGAAGCACAAGAGTATCTGCATCGAGTCATGATTCAGATATCAGGCCAATTCGCTGATCTCAGCAGGAATGTTGAAGATTTAAAAGCTAGGATTGCAGTTCTGGAGGGGTCATGATTCACATTCAATTTCCTCCGCCTGCTCTTGCTATCCAGCATTGGGATGAACTGTATGCTTTCTTGAAGCTAGCAGTCGATCACTCCAATGGTGAGCTGGATGAAGTAAGTGTAAAGAATCAGGTGGATGATGGTGACTTATTGGTGGCTGCTGTATATGATGATCAGACTCTCGTTGCAGTAGTTGCTTTTGAGTTGCTACTATTTACAACTGATAAAAGAGCACTGAATATTCAGCTAGCAGGAGGTGCTAGTCTTGATTCTTGGTTTGAGCGTATGGATGAAGTAGCAAATGCTCTTGCCAAGGCTCGTGATTGTTCAGAAGTGTATATTGTTGGTCGTGCTGGCTGGCAACGTAAACTGAAACAGCTGGGCTATAAAGTGGCCCATACTGTCTTACACAAAGAGGTGAAATGATGGGTGGATCACTCGGTGGCAGCAAGAGCGGAAGCTCCAGCAGCTCTAGCCAAAACGTAATGAGCCAGCAGATTCCATTCCTCCAGCAACTGTGGGGTATGGCTACTGGCAACGTTGGTAAGAATGACTATATCAATCAGATTGGTGATTCTGCTCAGAACAGCCAAAACCTGCTTAACAGCTTGTTTGGCAGCCAGTCTAATTTACAGAACCAATTGGCTGGTGGTGGCGCTTATGGCGATAGCCAACAGTACATTGACAAGCTGCTTAACTCTATGGGTCAGCGTTCAAACGTTGGCTCCATGTATGAGAGCATTGTCGGCGGCTCTGGCAATACATACGTTGACCCTCTGATTGACCAGATGCGTAAAGACTCTGCTACCAATCTGGCAACGCTTCAGAACGCCAACTCACTTGACGCAACTGCGGCAGGTCAGAGCGGAAGCAGCCGTCAGGCTATGCAGAACGCCATGCTTGGTGCTCAGGCTAATAAAGACCTGATGACTCAAGAAGCGCAGCTTCGTCAATCTAACTATGACAATGACCTGGCTATGAAGATGGGTATTGCTCAGCAGGCAGACTATAACCATCAGGCTGAGCAAGACCGTCTGTTAAGTATGATTCAGGGTTCACAAGACTCTATGAATAATGCTACCAATATGGGCAGCTTGCTGCAGAGTATAGCTACTGGTGGTATGGATAACTGGTTGAAAGCTCAGCAGGGTTCTTGGAACCCACTGAACAATCTGGCCAATATTATTGGCAACCCAACCATTCTCAGCAAAAGCTCTGGCAGCAGCAAGTCGAAAGGTTTTGGCACTTCTGGCTCTATCTGGGGGTAATAAATGTTACAGTTTCTTCCTATGTTACTCAAAGGTGTTGGTGGTGCTGGTGGTGCTGCTGGAAAAACTGGTGGTGGCCTGGCAGAGCAGTTTATGGCTGCGCTTGGTGCAAGTGGTTATCCAAACCAGTCCAACAAACAGATTGGTATGCAGTTTGCCAATGCTGGTTTGCAGGCACCGCAGATTCCAAATGTTCCGCTGATGCAGAATATGAACCAGCAGACTATCCAACGTCAGGCTCCACAGACGTTTAACCCTATGCTACAGATGCTGTTGAACGGAGGCCGCTAATGGCTGGACTGATTGATTCATTCATGCAAGGCTACATCAACCGTGTCAATGCACAGAACGGTGGTGGGCGTGCAGCAAACAATACTCTGGCTGCTCAGAATACTGCTAGTGCCTTCCAGCGCTTGCAGGATGCTATCAGTCAGGACTATAGCCAACAACAGGCGCAGGCTAAGGCAGCTGGTCAGGAATGGAAGATGCCATCGCCGACTGAGCGCTTCAATGATCAGGTACAGGCGATGATTCTGAGCGGAGACCCTGCTCTGCAAGAACGTGGCCTTGCTCTGATGACTCCTGATGCGATGGATAAGCCAACTGACTTCCAGCGCAACTTTGAGTACTTGAAGCAGGCTAACCCTAACCTGTCTGAGATGGAGTATTTTAGAATGCTTCATCCTGGGCCTGCTCAGACTCGTGTTAATGTCAACTTGCCTAAGCAAGACCAGCCAATGACATTTGAGGATGCTCAGAAGTTGGATTGGTCTGCTGTGCCTGGTGGCTATAAGCCTGGTATGTCTATGATGGATGCAGGCAAGGCAGGTGCTCGCCTCGCTGCGACCAAAGACCAGGCGGAAACAGACGGTGCTACTAAGATCATGGACACCAGCCTTAAAGGCATGGAGACTAGCCCTGGTATTACCACTAAGCCAATTCCTGCTGCTGTGTCTGAGCTTCGCTCTCAGCCTGGCATCATTGGTCAGACTGTTAACACTGCACTTAACGTTGCTAACATTCCTCAGAATACAGCAGATGTTAAGTTCATTGCTGACCGTAACATGTATGTTGGTCAATTGACCAAAGCAATGAACGGCGCAGGTGCATCTGACCAGGAGCGTGAGAACTGGTTGCGTCAGGCTCCTCAGCTGACTGATAGTCCTGAGCAGCGTCGAATTAAGCTGAAAGCGTTGCGTGATGCAACCAACCAGTTTAACCAGATTGCTAAGAACAAAGGTGGTAACCTTGCTCAAGCTCCTAAGTCACCAGAAGCGCCGAAAGCGCCTCAGCAACGTGTTACCAAATCTGGCATTAAGTACACTGTGGAGTAATGTATGCCTACTATCACTTTAGAGAATGGTGCTAAGATCACTCTGGCTGATGGGGCGACTCAGGAAGATATGGACGCCGCTGTAGAAGATTACATGGCTTCCAAAGGAGCAGCGCAAGCTGCTCCAATCCCTGATAGCCCATTGACTCAAGAGCAGCTTGACCGCATTGCTCCGATTCAACAAGCCCAGCCAGCAATTAATCCGTACACTGGACAGAACCTTGGTGTACAGCCTATTCAACAAAAGTCAGTTGATGCGAATAATGAAAAGAGTCAGGCCATTCGCAATAACCAATCTATGCTAGATAAGATTGCTCAGGCTGATAAGCAAGGTTGGATTGAAGGCATCCTTCGTGGTGCTGATAATACAATAAATGAGTTTAGCACAGGGATTGAAGATTTGGCAGATAAGCATCTGCCATCTGCTATCTCTGATGTTCTTGCCTATCGTCCATTTGGTGAGAACGGATTAACTCCAGAACAGCGTATTGCAAGACGCAAGACTGAGATGGAGGATAACAATGAAGACCAGGTTGCTAGAACATTGGCGAACCCCGCAGCTACTACTATTGGTAGCATGCTTCCTTATTTTGGAACTGGCCGTATTGCTGAGTTGGGTATTGACGCTGTTGCCAATGCTGTTTCGCCAATTACGAAACAGTTGGTTCAGAAGTCGATAGGGACAGTTGGACGACTTGAAGGAAATGCTGGCGGCTCCATTGGTGAACTTGGCCGTAAGGCAAATCTTGAATTGTCTCGAATGAAGCAGAAGCCATACTTCACCAATGACTTCAGAGAGCGCTTCAAGTATGGCATGAAAATGCCTGTCATCGGCGCAGCGGAAGGTTCACTCAATTATAACCAAACTGCTGGTGAAGGTGCTCTGTATTCTACGCTTGGTATTCTGCCAGGGACAGTTGGCCCTCTGCGTATGTTCAACAGAGTTGAAAACGTAAGTGATGCCAACCGTCGTGCTATCATAGATGAAATGCATGGCAAAGGGTTTGCCTTGACTCCTGGTGTTCGCACTGCTAACCGTCAGATGCAGATTGAAGAAGCTGGTATGAAGAATAGTGATGTTCTTGGTGATTTCTATCACCAGAATATTGCTCGTGTCAACCAGCGCAAGGTAACTGAGCTTGCTGGTGATGCCATGGGACTCAATGGGAAGAACCGAGACACATGGTCACAAGCGGAACTTAGTGCTCACCTTGATGACCTTAGCAATCAGTATAAGAACCTGGAGGCTAACACCACTGGTCGATTAACACCAGCGCACATGAAGGCCACTGCTGATTTGCTTGATGACCTTAAACCTATGAATGGCCCAACTGGACCACGGAGAAATACATCAGCTGAAGCAAAAGCAGTTTACAATCGTGTTAAAAGTTTTGCTGATGAAATCCGCTCTGAGTCAACTGCTGGGCCAGGAGTGTCTGGTATACAGAATCGCACATTCACAGGAAGCCAATATCAGAAATGGCGTAGCAAGATTCAAAATGCTACTACTGAGGCTTACCAGAGCGGCAATAGAGAGCTTGGTGATGCTCTGTCTAAGCTGCGTCAAAATCTGGACAGTGCACTTGAGAGCGGAATGAACAAGAAGACTGCAGCTGAATGGAAAGACCTGAACGAGCGTTATGCTATGACCAACTTAGTCATGAACAAAGGCATGAACTCAACTGGTAAAGTTGATGCTGACATGATTGAGAATGCTATGATGGCAGATGGAGAAGCTATCAGAACATTAACTGGTAAGGGTGGGCGTATCAAGAATCTGCAAGATATTGCTCGTTACAACAACGTTCTGAAAGATGTGGAGGGTGGCTCACTGACTGGTCTCGGCACAGCGGATTATGCAGCTGACCGTTCACTTGGTAAGCTGCCGTTTGCATACCAGCTTAAGCCTTATGCTCGCGCTGTTGCTAGCTATCGCTTAGGCCAGACTCCATTCTTTGTTCCTAAGCCACACCATGGTCTTGGGACTACTGCAGCACTTAGAATGGGTCGTGCATTTGCAATGACTGAGCCTGCTGATAAGGCTTATGAAGGTGCGAGGATGGGGGTGGAAGAACTTCTCAAAATGATCAGAGGTGAATAAAAAAGGCTCCCAGTTGGGAGCCTTTTCATTTACTCATAATCACGTATTGCAGTTGCTACACAATGGAATGGAAGTCCATCTTCTGTCCAATAAGCAAACTGTACAGTAACATCTTTCCCAATGTATGCTTCCTTCTGCATCAACACCATACGCTTGAATGTTACATCACCTGGGCAACTAACAGTGAAAGGTTTCCCGTTAGGTGCCAAGCAATGCAGGATTGCCCATCCATCTGCTGACGGCTGAATGTCAACAATTGGGAACTCCTGGTCTTCCCACAGCTTGAGTTTGATCAGAGAACCAGAACGCTTCCCATCTTCATACCCTACCTGCTCCCAGTTGCCCCTGTTCAGAGCATGGTCAGAGCGGAACATCAGCCCCTCATAACCTCCCGAACGGGCTAACCGTAAAAGTCCGGCTAAATCGACCGCCGAACCTCCTAAATTCGCGCCGGAATCGGGGATAAATCGGCTCGTTTTAATAACCCTAGTAGTAGGGTATATCTTATCGGCGGCGGCGCTTAGAACGTCGCGTAGCTCGTTATAGCGCGCCCAAAAACCTTCATCTGATATCATATCATAGCAATGAAATTCAAGTTTCAGAGTATTTGGTTGAAGGCGCTTGCCCCAGCTAACAATGGTCTGTAAAGACTGGCCATGAACATACAACTCACCATCAAGAGTCCATCCTGATGGCACTACATCCTTCAACGGCTCAAGGATGTGTTTGAGTGTTTTAAACTCTTTGCCATTTCTGGTGTAAGCAATCAGGCCAGTGCCATCATTATGAATCAGGCAGCGGTTGCCATCAAGTTTGTTCTGAAGATAGAATGGCTTGGTCATCATTTTGACCATGTCAACATCTTCAGATTTCTTTGCCAACATTGGTTTTGAGAATCCCAAACGGTTCATAGGCTTCATAGTTTCCGCTTGAGCGAGGTCTTCAACATAACCTTTATCAAGCTGCTTTGAGACGCGAGAGTTGATGCGGCTTTCAATCTGCTCATCCTGGTCGCGCCCACCCTTTCCGAACTCAATGGCTTCATACTGAAATTGAGGGGTGCCACCAAGCACCCCATGTTCAATCTCTAAGCCATCCGGTTCAGGCCGACAAGTCCAGTAACGAATCTTGCCAGCATTGTCACGAATGTATAGAGTTCTTTCCATCAGAATTGTTTCCCACCTTCTTTGGCACGGTTTTCACGCTTATGGTCTGCGCGATGCTTATTGTATTCTAATTTCTCTTCAATAGCACCTTCAACATCATAACCAAACGCACCTGCATAATCCAGAATACGAATCACTGCATCAGCCAGCTCGACTTCTGCCATCTTACGATGCGGAAGATGATCATCCATCAGGTCTTTGCGCTCGCCTTCCATTGCTTCTGCAATTTCAGAAACAACCAGCATGAGCAGAGTACCCTTCTCACGCGGCTTGTCCCACCAACCTGCATCAACGTTGTTCTGGTGAATCTCTACTGCTAACTCATTGATTGACTTAGACATTATTTAGGCTCCACTTTGTAGTATGAATTAAGATTAACGATTTCAGACACATCAATAGTCCTCCAATCGCCTTTGATTGTGCCACGCAATAAATACCAATCTTTGCCTATGCGCCCCTTCTCAGCTATATCTTTACCGAATGCCTCATATTGCAGGCGTCCAATTTTACAACTAATCATATCAGTGTCGTCCTCTATCTTAAAGTTGAGATAGAAACGATTCTCTGTAATTCGTTCTCCACCACGCTTCTCCAAGAACACTTGCTCATTGAGGTCACGTAAGTTTCTATCAACAAGCTTTCCAATGATGACATACTCGCCACGTCCATTGACATCTTTGATATAAGATGGCTTCGTATCTAGTCCTGCAGACGCTGGGTCTGAGTATAAGAATCCAAAATAATGCTCTGCAGGGAAAAGGATGTCAAGCTCAGTCTCTGGTTGCATAAGAGCTTTAAACAAACTTGGAGTGAGTTTGCCCTTTCCATTTCGAGCATTAATAATCTGTTTAGCTTTTGCTGGTCCAATCCCTTTGATATTAGTGAGTCCACCAATGAGGGTTTTTCCATGAGCTGTCCATCCAAGCCCTGATAAGTCAGGGTCAACTGGTTTATAACTGAACCCTTCATTTATCACGAAATCCCGTAACAGTTTGATTGCTGAATCAGAATCTGTAGCGTGGTTGAGACAGGCCACTGCAAACTCTGCTGGGAAGTTGGCTTTACAATATGCTGTCCAGTAGGATACCAGCCCATATGACACAGCGTGCGATTTGTTGAATGACCACGAGCCTGATGCTGAGATGTCAACCCAGAGTTGTTCGCTAACTTCTTTGCTGTATCCATTTGCTAATGCCCCTGCAATGAACTTATCTTTGTAGCGTCCAAAGAATTCATCACCCATTGACTTGGAAGCTGCACGGCGCAGGTCAGAAGTATCTTCCCAGCTCAGCCCACCAATCATACGAGCGATGTTCATCATCTGCTCTTGATAAACAACGATGCCATACGTATCGCCAGTGATATCACGATGCACATCACTGTAGTACGTAGCTTGTTCCTGACCTGTTGAATATTTAATATAACGAGCAGTACCACCGGAGTTGAGAGCACCAGGGCGAGCCAGAGCAGTGATAGCCACGATGTCATCAAAGTTGTTAACCCCCATCTGCTTCACGATGATTTGAAGAGCCTGGCCTTCAAACTGGAACACGCCGTTCAAGCGGAGATTCTTCATCATGTCAAAGGTTGCTTTGTCATCAGTCGGAATCGTGTAGAACCACTTGTAAGGTTTGCCCAGCTGTTCCGCTACCTCTTCCAGAATGGAAAGAGTCCTGAGTCCCAGACAGTCAATCTTCAGAAGTCCGAGATATTCAGCATCTTTCTTATCCATTTGGATAATGTCATCACGCTCGTTGATTGAACCGTAGGTGGCAAGCTCCTCTGTAGAAACCAGGATTCCAGCAGCATGCTTTCCAGCGTGACTGGCATGTCCTTCGATTTCAGAGACCAGACGCATAGCTGGGTAGCGCTCCACAAACTTTTGCCCTGCTTCCGTGGTGTCAAAAGTATCTGCGATACACATGGCTGCACGGGCATCACCTGAGCTTCGTTCGATGATTGCATCTTTAACCTCTGCCGTTTCATACGCTGGGATTTCCAGCGCTTTAGCAAACTCGCCAATTGCTGATTTCGCCTTCAGTCGGTTAACGTTAGCAAGAGCACGTACCTTCTTAGCACCATACTTATGCTTGAGATAGTTAACAACATTCTCACGCTTATGGTCTGGGAAGTCAACGTCAATATCTGGCAAGTCGTGACGGTTGATGTCGATGAAACGTTCAAAGATTAACTGATACTTGATTGGGTCAACTTCTGTGATGCCCATCAGGTAGCAGACCAGCGAACCAGCGGAAGAACCACGGGCTGGGCCAATCAACATGGTACGCTTTGAGTGACGAATCATATCCGCTACAATCAGGAAGTAGTCAGTATAGTCTTTCTTCTTGATCAGCTCCATCTCACGCTCAAAGCGAGCCTGATATTCATCAGTCCAGTTTTCTACTTTTTTGAAGTCCATGAACTTCGTCAAGTCATGATCACCAGACCAGTGAACCATGCCAGCCTTTGGCAGAGTTATGTGTTCAATTTCTTCATTGATCACATAAGTGAAGTCGATAGCAGATTGGCTGTTATACTCATTGAACCACTCGCGCTCTGTCAGGATATGCTGCGGGTAAATCTCCTGATTGAACATATGATTTACTGAGTCGCCGTTCCCCTTCCTAGCCCCCGCTAGTAGCTGATACACATCTACATCATGTAGCGTAGGATAGTTATTAGTTACTATCGCTACCCGCTTTTGTTCTCCACTTAGATTCGGCCAGCCTTGCCCCATTGCCACATAGTCAGATAGCTTGCTTTCTATTGGAGAGATAATCACAACATTACCAGTACGCTTAATGTTTGAGTAATTCAAGCGTGGGATGTAGTAAAAATTTTTCCACGCTAAATCCACATACTGGTAGATTTCCTTTAAGCCTTCTTCATTCTTGGCAAGGAATATCCAAGGAAGGGCAGCGCTGCGCTGCTTACTTTCATCTGGGAGGCAGAACAGACGAACACCATAGATAGGTTTGAATCCATGCTTCTTGGATTCCTTCTCCAAACCTACATGACCAAAAGTATTGTGGACGTCTGCGACGCCCACAGCACCATTGGCATGCTTATGAATATCCTTCATATGCAGGAAACACTGCTTGAAGGTAAACTCAGTTTGCAATGCCAAATGAATCATAATTTGATCATCCCCATTTCAACGAGTTTCTTGAAGCAACGAATCATTGCCTGGACGTCAACCTTAGCTCGGTGAGCACCTTCAAACGGTTCACCAAACAACTCTTTGTGCAGGTTGCTCAGAGTAAGACGGCGCTGTTCAATTGACATTGAAGCCTGAACAGTACAAATCTTACGAGGTGGGAAAGGCATGTGCACAATCTTACCAATGCGGCTAATCTCATTAGCCATCATCGCTGTATCAAATGCACAGTTATGGGCCACCCAGGCATCAACACCAACATGGAACTGCTGGATGCGAGGGAAGATGTCACCAAAGGTCGGCGCGCCTTTAACCATCAGCGGCGTGATGCCAGTGATGCGAGTGATCTCTTCTGAGATTGGCCCTTTGGGAGTCAGGAAGGTATCAATCTCATCAATCTGTTCAATGACGCCATCAGAGCGGAAGATGAGCTTGGCCATATACAACTCGATGATCTCTGGCTGCTTCTCAATCTCAACCACGTTTGGTTTGATGAGTCCCGTCGTCTCGGTGTCGAACCCAACTACTATAATTTCGTTATGCATTTCTTTTAACTCCTTTCTTAGCTAGTGATATGTTTTTGCAATGTTCAGCTGTTCTAATTCTACCAGTTAATTTTGCAATTGTTTCTGGTGAATGCTTCCGTCCTTTCCATGGATTGTTTGTTCTTCCCTTTGCTACCATGTCTTCAGAGTTTTCTTTATTTGTGCCAGCAAATAAGTGCTCTGGATTAACACACCAACGATTATCACAAGTATGGCAAATGATCAATCCATCAGGTATTCTTCCATGTTCTAATAGATATGATACTCTGTGTGCACCATGATATACAACATCACCAATTTTGAATTGTGCCTTGCCATATCCATTAGGATTGAATGTTCCCTGCCACCTCATGCATCCATTGGCATCAGGTTCACCAATCTTAGCAATAAATGAATCAACCTTTTTCTGAATTGACCATCTTGCCATATCATTCTCCAGTAAGCCCACATAAGTGGGCCGTTTATCAATTAAAGTTTTTCACCATAGTACATTTCTGCCATCAGCTCAAGATAGTGTCGAGCTTTGCGCAGGTCTTCCATACCGTTCTTATCAGCGTGACGCAGAATGTACTTCTGAGCATTAGATTCCAGAACTGGAATGTTGTTTGCCACTACAAACTCAATCGGCTGAATCTTGTACTTCTTGTAGTGATTCCCACCTTCCTGGATGTCAAGAGCGGAAGTTGGTGTACGCGGCTCTTCTGGCAGGAACGTTGGCTCTGGAGCTTTCTGCTGCAGCCCGAAGTCATCACCATCATTCAGACATACCTGATCAGTAAGCTCGTTAAGAACAAAGATGCCTTCATTCTTGATAACCTGAATGGCACGGTCATCCCAGAACTCAGTGAAGAACTTATGCTTCACTGCGGTGATGCTGGCGAAGTTGAAGTGGTTCGCTTCAGCCCACTTGCTGATTACCTGATGCGCTTCAGCTGCATCTTCAGGGTCAGAAACACGCGCTGTGAACAGGTGAACTTCTGCACCCTCAGCCTGCGCCCGTTCCATTGCATTGGCTACTTCTGGAATAACAGGCCCAATGTGCTCAATGCCTTTCCATCCATCATAATGAGCCAGAGTACCATCGAGGTCAACTGCGATAACGCGCTTATTAGCCATTGTTACGAACCTTATCAATTAGTTTGAGGAGTTGAGTGCACATTTCTGTGCCCTTGTAACTGTCAAGAATTGCACTCTCCAGACGCTTCAAGTCATCATACTTACTTGAGCGGAGGAATGATGCACACCATGGTTCCGCTTCTACTACAGCGGCGTACATGGCGTCCAGAACCTGACGATATTCATCCTGAGTGCGATTGCTCGCCCTGCTCATCATCATCTGAGACAGAGCACGCAGGTTGAACTTAGCGATGATGTTGGTGCTGATGTTGGTTGGCAAGATACCACGGGCATCTTCAATCTTAGCACCAGCGCTAATAAGACGTTTATAATACTGATTGATGCTTCCCATCATAGTATCATAAAGAGATTTCAATCGCGGGTCATTTGCAATTGATGGCCCGGTGATATAATCAAAGTCACCCATGTCCAGGATACGCATTGTCTGTTGTGCATAGCTACCCAGACGATTACGAACAAACTGATGAGTGAAGCCACGGCTGACACCTTCAATACAGAAAGTAGCATCCACAAACTCCCAGCTCGATTTGATAGTATTTACCATGTAGTCGAGTTCACGTTGAATCTCCTCATCTGACATGGAATGTACTTTATCAAGCATATTTGCACTTACACTAAGACGAGTGTTCTTAGTGTATACAAGAATTTGTCTAGCATTCTGTGTGAAGTTCAATAAAGTTACTTTCATTTTGATTTCCCTAACATACGGTCGTATGCAGAAGTCTTTAACATTGATTCAATCCGCTGAATATCTTGTACGACATCATCCAGCAGAATCTTACGCCATGTAGCATGGCGACCAAGAGAGTATATCCCGAGAGCAGATGTAATGTCAAACATCAGCTGCTTACGATACTCTTCTTCCAGAGGCTCAAACTTACCAATCTTCTGTTCCATATTGAACAGACCAATGGCATGAACTGAACCACCACTCAATCCGAAAGTATCAACTACCTTTCGTGCATCATCATTAGTGATTGGCCGCATTGATTCAATGATCAATTGGCTGCCTGTCATCGATGCTCTATAGATTGGAGTATCAAGTTCAGGGAAGTAAATCGTCTGGTACAAATCACAATGAGTGAAGTCTACCGTTGTTACATAAATCGGCGCGCTTGCTAATGCTTCTTTTGGAAGCTGCGCATCCAGTTTAAACTTATCAACCAGAACAGATAGCGGAAGTGTACTGATAACAGGCGTTGTCATTTTGGTCAGCGGAACACAACTACCAAATAATATTCTATCTTTGTGATGTTCTAACATCTGCTGATGAAAATCAATCGGAGCAATGTAACGAATTGCTGGTTCAAGATTGCCAATACTACGCTCTGAATAACCGCCTGTAACCTTCAAGCTGTAATGATTCATGTGGCGCAAGTTAGGAGTAACAAAGCCTCCGCTAACTGAAACAGCCTTATGTACCAGAACTTTCTTGAATGGTATTCCTGTTAGTTTCGACACCTCCTCAGTGCGGAATCTTAGGACAGCTTTGTGAACTCTTGGTTCTTTTAAGTATTCATGGATTACTGCATCTTTAAAGGCATACGCGGCTAACATCCCAGTTAACCCAGCACCTATGATATTCATAGATTGCCCTCTCTATATCTTTGTAATTCCTTTATGAATGGATTTAAATTGCCACCTCTTTTATTTGGAATTAATATTGCTTCCATAGGTGTACAATTGTAATTTTGAATCCTTTGTTTTACCATTGAATAGCTTACTCTGTAAATTTCACAAGCCATTTTCAGCGATATCATTTTTCCTTCATGCTCAACTAATATTGCCCTAGATGTGTTTGTTGAGTTTTCTTTTGCAGTTACAACCCTCAAATTAACCCATCTATTGTCATATCTAACTCTGTTGATATGATCAACAATTCCATTTGGCACAGAGCCATTCATGTACAGAAATGCAAGATGGTGGGCGCTATAAATT
>OKWA01000198.1_pt1 | contig 42535 bp, 35 predicted proteins | sample 1606861 | NCBI WGS metagenome assembly OKWA01 (sample SAMN03281007, study PRJEB24777) | human gut metagenome | isolation source: fecal sample PR166 from 1 month old female Malay infant, vaginally... | reverse complement strand
AAATGATAGTTATTTTTAACTTATCTTTAAGGTTTTGTAGTATAATAAACTATTGTAATTACTATATATAACTATAATAAGAATATTAATGGAGGAGTGGATATAGATGCAGCCGTTTCGATTTATACACTGTGGTGATCTGCATTTAGGGGCACCCTTTCAATATGCTACAGGTATTATCAGCGCTGTTGATCGCGCCGTAAGTGAAGCAACCTATGTAGCCTTAGATAAAATTATTGATACTGCTATTACAGAACATGTTCATGCTGTCGTAATAGCTGGTGATATTTATAATAGTGAAGACCATAATTTAGAGGCTCAAGTTCGTTTTGTGCGCGCCATGTATCGCTTGGCGGAGCATCGTATTGATGTCTATATGGTACAAGGTAACCATGATCCTGCTGAAAGCTGGAAAGCGCAACTGCAGATGCCAGATAATGTACATGTATTTTCTAGCGAACAGGTACAGCGTTTCCCACTCATCGTTAACAATATAGAAATTGGTGGCGTATATGGTATTAGTTGTGGTCATGGTAATGAAAGTGACAACTATGCTCGTCAATACAGAGCTTTTGAACGGGATGAGTTTTCTCTTGCTGTTATGCATGGTACTGTAGGTTCTAGTGTAGGCTCTGAAAATCATAATGTAATAGGACCTTGTAATTTAACTGATTTAACAGAGGCCGCTATGGATTATTGGGCATTGGGGCATATTCATAAATCTCAAGTTCTTAGCGAGGAGCCTCTCGTAGTTTATGCTGGTAATTCGCAAGGATTGCATCGTAAAGAACATGGACCTAAGGGATGTTATTTTGTATCCGTATCTCATAATGGTCATTGTGATTTGCGATTTATCGATACCTGTGCTGTCCGATTTGAGGAAATCAAAATCGATATTGCTGGCATGCAAAATGAAACGGATTTCTTAGAGATTTTGCGTCGTAAAAAAGAAAATTTGCGAAAGCAGCATAAGAAAAACATCTTGCTATCCATCGTTTTGTCTGGTACAGGACTTCTACATCGCCTATGTACGCAAGAGGGGATTCGAAAACTATGGTTGCAAGAGTCTCAAAATGAAGAGAAAGGCAAATCTATATTTGTTATGCCTTACCGTATCATTTCTAATACAAGACCTAGTATTAATCTAGTTGAACGACGTCTATTAACAGATGTAGTAGGTGATTATTTGCGTGCTTATGATGATATGGTAGATGGGGATGCGATACAGACTGCGCGCCAAATCATGGCGGAGCGTCCTGAATTTAAGCGCTTAGGCGCATATGCCGATTTATTGAGTGATGAATTATTGGCGCGAGCTTTGAAACGTTGTGAAATTGAAGGTGTTACTGTATTGATGGGGGCTAATGATGAACATTAAACGCATACGATTTGATGAATTTGGCCCGTATCGCGACTGGTCTTTCACCACGGGTGACAATGGGGTTCAACTCATGTATGGCCCTAATGAAAGTGGTAAGACATCCTTGCTCGAAGGGATGCGCACCTTGTTATTTGGCGGTACTCATAAGGCTTATGGCTCTATGACGGGGGCCCTTGATGTGGACCGTAATGGTGAAAGCTACTATATCGGTCGTAAGGGTAAGCAGTTAGACTTTTACAGTCCTGGTAATCCTGCCATCCATGAAGAGCCGGCTCAACATTGGTGGCATGGCATCGATAAAAAAACATATAACCGCATATTTGCGTTAACATTAGACGACCTACAAGGCCTTGATGTATTACAAGAGGTAGAGGTTCGTTCCCGATTCTTTGGTGCCGAAGGGGGAGAACACTTAGGTGGCGCTGTTAAGGATGTTGAAAAAGGGGCTACAGACCTACTTGTAGCATCCTCGAATGGTAAACGTCGCATCAATGTATTGATGGATGAGCTTAAAGAAAACCGCCAAAAGCTGAGTCAGTTGGCAGAGCATGAAACGCAATATGTGGAATTACAAACCGTCTTTCACAGTACGGAGCAAACCGAAATGGAATTGCAAAACCAGTTGAAAGAATGGAAGGAATATCGGGATGGTATCGATGTAGTATTGCGTGCGTGGGATACGTATCGTCGTAGTGAAGAGGCGCGTATGCACATGCAGCAGTACAATAGTGAGCTCGCCTTGAGTCGTGATGAGTTTCTTCGCCTTGATGAAGAAATTAAACGGGCTCGTGATAATATGCAATTATGGCAGGAAAAGGAAGCGGCATTGATGCCGGCTAACTTTAGTCCTGATAGCCCATTTGGAACTTATGGCCAAGATATTGAAGATCTTATTCAACAAGGTGCTAAATGGGAGCAATTACGCCGTGAGTGCGAAGAAGGCGATGCGTACATCCGTAAGGTTAGGGAACAATTGGAGTTTTCACGCATCCTACATTCTGCGTGGCGTCATGATGAGCCAATGGCAGAAGACATCAATTGGTTTGATGGAGAACGTTTGGCCAGTCGTTTGCGCACCGCAAAAGAACAACTTTTACATTGGCAAGACCGCAAACCTGCAGAGGCTACCGATGAGGTGCCGACGGCGAACCTTGAAGGGGCATCCTTACCTAACTTTAGTGAAGAAGAATTAGCTAAAAAAGAATATTTAGAACGTGAATTAGATCGTATCTTAATGGATATAGATCGAGTAGAGGCTAGACGAAATAGTCATGGCTTAGACGCACAGCCTACAATTCTGCCAAAATGGCTACAACGCATTAGTGGTATAGGTGCTGTTATTGCTGTATTGGTAGTATTAGCAGGCCTGTTGGTTCTTGAATCTGCATTATATACTATAGGTGGTTTTATTTTCTTGATTCTATCTATGGGGCTATTCTGGTATGCTACATGGAGGCTTCATAATGGTAACTCTGAAGTGTCTAAATTAAACTATGAGTTACAAATTTTATCCTCCCGTAAATCCGATGTAGAGCATCAGCTAGAGGCTTTGATTAAGGCTGCTACACCTACAGCGAGTCCTGTACCATCCTTAGAAGGGGTGGCACATCTTGAACGTTGGATTCAAGAAGGTCATACATTACAAGGCATTTACGATGAAGCCCTTGCAGCATGGCAAAACTGGTTACCGCAAGGGGCGGCTAAGAGTCTCGATGAAGATGATTTCTTTGGCCTCAAACATGAATATGATCAATATCATGAGCAACTACGTACTATAGAAGGCTATGAAAAGCGTTTGGCGGAGCATAAAGAAGGCCTACGTATTATTGAAGACCAAGCGATGGCTTTGTGGTATAACCTTGGGATAGAGGCGCCAGTATCTCCAACAGAGCTAAAACGCATTTATAACCAATATAAGAACTTCCAACAAAATAAAATTGTATGGGAACAAAAGGAAGCGCAACGTAAAAGCTTCCGCAATGAATACGATAATTGGCATCGCAAGGGAAAAGAGCTACTCCTTCGTCAACAAGAACTGCTCCATAAAGCTGGTATGGAAAGCTCTAACGAGTATCGTCAACATCTTATCGATGAGGACCAATATAAACAGTGGCAAACCATCTATAAGCAAAGTCAGGTGCAGCTTGATTTGCTTGCTCCTGACGCGGAGAATAAAGACTTGTTCTACCGTCGTTTGCGTGAAGGCAACAAGGATAACTGGTTGGATGAACTGGCTCATTCTGAGCGTGAAATAGCCTCTATCGAAGATAAATTGGCTACCTTGTACGAGCGTCGCGGTCAAATCGTTGAAGCCATGCGTACACTTGGATCTGACCAGGAACAACACCAAATGTTGCAAGAACGTGAAGCTTTACGAAGTGAATTAGAGTCTGCTCTCGAAGATTGGGCTACGCAAGTATTGATAAGTCATTGTATGGATAAGGCTCAACAATCATATGAACAAGAAAAACAACCTCATATGTTAGAGCTTGCCTCCTCTTATGTTGAAAGACTAACTGGTGAGAGGTATACGCTTGATATTCTAGGTATCAATAAAGGGGTAGCACTTATCAACAACAATGGGGAACGACTAGAACTTAAATTCTGGTCTAGTGGTCTAGCTGACCAAGTATACTTGGCATTGCGTCTTGCCCTAGCCAAGGTATTCTCTTATCAAGTAGAATCCTTGCCGATTATCTTGGACGATATTTTGGTGCGTTTTGACGAAAACCGTCAACGTAGTGCCTTGGAATTGTTGGCCGAGCTTGGAAAGAATCAACAGATTTGGCTCTTTACCTGTCAACGCTCCGTATATGATATGGCTCAATCTATTATGGGCATCGATTGCCATAGACTAAGTCGTAGCTAAATGAATTTCGGACTTGAATTAAAGACTCAGTCAAATTAAAGTAGTGGTTACATTACAGTACTAGTAAATTTAACGACATACTTGAATTAAAGTCTTAGTTAAATCAAAGTGGTAATGAAATAATAATCCCTGTGGAGGCACATGCTTTCACAGGGATTATTAGGGATTATTAAAGAATAAATAATGTAAGTGATTGTAACTAAAGTAACTGTTTTGGTTACCATAGTGTGTTAGTATACATTTAGAACGAAAGGGGTTGAGTACTTGAACACAGCATATTTGGACATGATCCAAGGGAAGAACCCAGGTGTAACGCCTGTGTGGTATATGCGTCAAGCGGGCCGTAGCCAAGCGGAATACCGCAAAATCAAAGAAAAATATACTTTATTTGAAATTACAAAAGAGCCTGAGCTATGTGCTCGTGTTACAGAATTACCTGTTAAGGAATACGGCGTTGATGCGGCGATTCTCTACAAAGACATCATGAGCCCAATGGTGGCTATGAATGTGAATGTTGAGCTCAAGGCCGGTGTGGGGCCAGTATTTAGCACCCCTATCCGCTCTATGGCTGATGTGGATAAACTAGAAACCTTTGATCCTACAAAGGTAGATTATATTGCGAAAACGATTACACTATTAACTTCTGGTATGCTCGATGTGCCGCTCATTGGTTTCTGTGGGGCACCGTTTACCATTGCGTCCTATCTTATCGAAGGGGGCCCAACGAAGAATTACAATAAGACTCGCGGTATGCTCATCGGTGCTCCAGATATGTGGAATGCATTGATGACAAAACTAGCGGATATGTCCATTGCGTACTTGTCCATGCAAGCCAAAGCGGGTGCCAATGCACTTCAAATCTTCGACTCCTGGGTAGGGGCTGTTAATGCAGATCAGTATAAACAAGGGATTTACCCTCATATGGAACGGATCATCAAGACTGTGAAAGCTAAATATCCTCATTTGCCAATGGCCATGAATGGTGTTGGTACGGATCATTTGGTGTCTATTTGGTCTCATTTGCCTCTAGATGTCATTGCCCTTGATTGGCGTAGTTCCATCGTTATGGCAAACGAGCGTGGCGTAACACAAACGGTACAAGGTAACTTAGATCCGGCGTATTTGTTCGGAGACGAAAAAACATTGGCTCGCGAAGTGGATCGCATCTTGCTTGATGGTGTTCGCTATGGTCGTCATATCTTTAATTTAGGTCATGGCGTATTTCCCGAGGCAGATCCTCAAAAACTCCATTGGCTAACGGACTATGTGCATGAACGTAGTCGTGAAATTTGGGCTCAAGAGAGGTAAATTAGTGAAAGTAGAAAAAAAAGGATTATTATTCCTGTCTTATGGTAGCCCTTTAAGTAAGGATGATTTAGTGCCCTATATGACGAGTATTCGTCGTGGTCGTGTACCAACGGAAGAAGAGATTGCTAATCTTACTAAGCGTTATGATACAATCGGTCAATGGGAAAATGTTGAACTTCAAACTATGGCAGAGTGCCAATATAGAACCTTGCTTACTCTGTTGCCATCTATGCCTTCCGCTATTGGTTTTTTACACATGAAACCGTCCATTGCAGATGCAGTTGACTCCTTAGTCCAGCAAGGAGTGGAGCATATTATCGCCATTGTAACGGCTCCATTCTTCACTGCTCTCGGTACAGGTGCTTATGAAAAACAAGTGCAATCGGCTATTTCAAAATATGATACGGTAACATTTGACTGTATTCGTTCCTGGTGGGACCAACCAACTTTTAAGGAATACTGGGTAAAAACAGTTTCAGAGTGTGTAAATAATGATAAATTAGAATGTATAGATAGTGTTAACGCTGATTGTGTGAATAGTGTTAAATCAGTGTATGTAGATAGTGTAAAATCAGAGTGTGCAGTTGTAGATACGGACTGTGAAGATGTATTCGTTATTTTTAGTGCGCACAGTATACCTCTTATCAATAATCATGGTGGCGATTCGTATGCGTTAGCTTTAGAGGAAAGCGCCAAAGAGATTGCTGAACATTGTAAATTACTGAAATGGACTGTGGCGTGGCAAAGTGCAGCTCCTCATGGGCAATGGTTGGGCCCTACTGTAGAGGATGCTATCAACGAAGCCTTACAAACTGGTGCTAATCGCATTGTTTTTGTACCATTTGGATTTGTAAGCAATCACGTTGAAGTATTGTATGATAATGATGTGGAGTGTAAAGAACTCGTTGAAGCAGAGAACGCAACATATATGCGTGCACCCATGCCAAATTGTGATGAAACATTTTTACAAGCAATGGCGAGTGCAATAATAGAAAGGATTCATTCGTGAACGTAACAATTGTGGGCGGTGGCTTAACAGGGCTAACAGCGGCTTATTATTTAGGTCATGCAAAGCCAGAATGGACCATTACTCTTTATGAACAAGCACCACGATTTGGTGGGAAAATACAAACGCAACGTGTGGATGACTTCGTGGTGGAACTCGGTCCTGACTCCTATTTGGGTCGTAAAACAGAAATGACAGATCTTGTGCATGATCTTGGACTAGGGGATACCCTTGTGTCTAATGAAACAGGCCAAGCCTTTGTATATGATAAGGGTTCTATCCACCCAATTCCAGGCGGCTCCATCATGGGCATTCCTACGGAAATGATGCCCTTTGTGAAAGCAACGCTCATTTCTTGGCCTGGTAAATTGCGTGCGGGCTTAGATTATTTTAAGAAACCATACCAACTCGATGAAAATGGTGATGTATCCATTGGACATTTCTTTAAATACCATTTAGGTCAAGAAATGATGGATAAACTCATCGAGCCCCTATTAGCAGGTATCTATGGTGGCGATATTTATAAAATTAGTCTATTGTCGACATTCCCTCATTTCATTCAAGTAGAACAAAAATATGGGAACATGGTAAAAGGTATGATGGCCGCTAAGATGAGTCATTCCAAAGCAGGTGTCTCTAAAGCAGCTAAAGATGCTGTAGCAGAAGGCGATGTGCCTCGTGCTGGTAAAGGAACCATGACGGACCGTCAATTTGAAAGCCACGAAGCAAAGTCTAGTCAAGCTAATTTTGCTAGTAATAGTGCAAGCAGTTCTAACCATGTAACAAAGACTAGTTCAAATCATCAGTCTGCTAAGGCGCAAACGGATATGGAAAGTCGGAAGGGAACAGCGGCTCAATCCGGTATGTTTCGTCAATTGACAGGCGGCCTTGAAAGCGTGATTACCGCTATCGTTGAGGCTATGCCTAGTAATGTACACCTGCATACAGGTACACTAGTTTCTGATATTCGATATGTTGATGGTATGTACTTAATCGATGTGGTCAATCAGTATAACGATTCTTGTGGTCGTCAATCTATGGCAGATCATGTGATTATTAGTACGCCGCCGGCAACGTATAGACAATGGTTTAAGGATGATCAGGGTTTTGACTTCTTGCGTTCCATGGAGCAATCTAGCTGTGCCATTGCTATTATGTCTTTTGATAAAAGCACCTTTGATGGTGACCTTAAGGGATCGGGTTTGCTCATCACTAGAAACACAGATACGCCTCTTACAGCGTGTACTATTCTTAATCAAAAATGGCCTCAAACAACGCCAGATGATAAGGTGGTGTTACGCGTCTTTATCGGTAAGCCTGGTAATGACGTGGTAGAACGACTCAGCGAAGAGGAACTTTCAGAATTGGCAGTCAAAGAAATTCAACATATCATGGGTTTCTCTGTCAAACCAGAGTGGGTGCGCATCAATCGCCTCATTCACTGCATGCCTCAATATAATGTAGGCCATCGCGCAGGTATTAAAGCCATTCGTGAACATGTGGCAGAGCATTATCCGAATTTACACCTCATCGGTACGCCATTTGACGGTATTGGTATTCCTGATGGTGTAAAACAAGCAAAAGAACTGGTAGAAAAACTTGTGAATGACAAGTAAAATAGTGACTTGCTTAAAAGAGTTAGTATAGTATTAAGAGCACATAGGATTATCCTCAGCATAAAAGCAGTATTTTAGGCTTAACTAAAGAATATACTAATAAAAAAACTCAATAGAAACTAAATTGAAAAGACTCTATATGCTATAATAGTAAGTGGAGTCTTTTGATTTCCTTAGTTATATAGATACATTATTATTTTGATATAATCACCGTAGATAGGAGTGATCATAATGGGAAAAGCAATCCCTACAGTAGAAGGTTGGCATAGCCAACACATGGTATTCGCTATGGATTTCAGCGCATGGAACTGCTTCACAGAGGATGAAAAAGCAGCAGCGCGCAATGAATTAAAAGCATTCTTAGCTGACCTTGAAGCTAAACATCAAGCTAAAGAAGGTAGCTATGCATTCTATGATTGTAATGGAGCAAAAGGGGATTTAATTCTATGGATTCTCGGCCCGTCCCTTGAATACTTGGCGCAAGTAGAACGCAAATTCCGCCGCCTTTCCATTGCAAGCGTATTAGTACAAACATACTCTTATACATCTGTAACAGAAGTAAGCACCTATGTTAAGGCTAAACTTGATACAGAGGAAGTTAACCAAAAACTATATCCTCACGTACCTCGCGATAAATATATCTGTTTTTATAATATGAGTAAAAAACGCGAAGGTGATGATAATTGGTTCATGCTACCACCACAAGAACGCGGAGCCTTGATGAAGTCTCACGGTGAACTTGGTAAAACATACTTGGACGTTTTATCTGAATTCACCACAGGTGGCTGTGGCTTAGATGACTGGGAATGGGGTATTACCATCTTCAGTAACGACGACATCCAATTCAAAAAAATCGTATACGATATGCGCTTTGAAGTAGCCAGTGCAAAATACGGCATCTTCAGCGACTTCTACGTTGGTACCATCATCGACGACGCACTACTAGAAGAAATCTTTGGATAACAAAAGAGCCTGCAATGCAGGCTCTTCTTTATTATTTAATTTATATATATCGATAAATAACTGCTTATTGTATCGTATATTTGTTCAATTTATAATGTTGTTAAGGTAGTCGGCGAGGTTGGGCCTCTCTTCGTTATAGAAGGGGGTGAGCTTATGAGTGACTTTGAACTTATTACAGTTATTACTGGAATCTTGACGCTAGTCGTTTCCTTTGGAGCACTTATAGCGCTTATTTGCCTCACAAAAAGCAAATAGCCCTCCGTTACCAAGTGTAATTAGATAAACAGAAAGGCCATTTCCTAGATAATTAGTTTTTGAGATGCGCCTGACGTTCCTACTCGTCTGACTATCTATTTATATTATAGAGATAAAGGTATATATCGTCAAATTAGAATGAATGGACTGCTAAAAGTGAACCCCGCATCGATCCGACTTACGAGGTTCTTCCTTCTCACTTAGATAACAGAAACTATAATTTACATTTTGCTAAAATACTAATACACATCTAATTTTTAATAAAAGAACTCCCTCATAAAATCCGACTTGCGGGTTCAAGGCCTATGGCCGCAGAACTAATTCGCATGGAGGATTGTTGAGGGAGTCTTTTATTACCTTATTTGGTTGTAAATTATAGTTTCTGTTACACCTTATACGTTCATGTTTGCACCTTTACGCACATAGAACCAGTAGCACACAGATACAGTTACAAGGTTGAACGCAAGTAATACAGCAAAGGCTGGGTGAATATTGCCGAACATGGAATATACAAAGCCGAAGATTTTAGGAGTAATGAAGGCACCATATGCAGCTACAGCGGCTACGAAACCTGTAATTAAAGAGGAGAGCAATGGATTGCCAAATACGTGTGGAATCATACGGAATGTTGCGCCGGTAGCAAAACCACAGCATACAAAGGTTAATACGGACATTGCAAAGAAGAATGGGAAGTTGTGCATATCTACACCAACTGCAATTAATGCGGTTGATGCACATAATCCGATAAGACTAATAAAGGTAACTTTTGTACCACTATTGATTTTATCTGCTAACCAACCACCCACAGGACGAAGGGCACCTGCTACGAGTGGACCTACAAATGCGATAGAAGCAAATGGAATTTCAGGGAATTCTTTGCCTACTAATAGACCAAGTGCTGCTGCATAACCAGAGAATGCACCGAAAGAACATGTATAGAGCAATGTTAACGCCCATGTGTGCTTGTTACCAAAGATTTGTACGAGGTTTTTAGGATTTGGTTTTTCTAGAGGTAGGTTATCCATGAAGCGAGTCATCAATGCAAGGATAACAACAAGAGGTACAACCCACATGAAAGCTGCATTAGCTAGATATACTGCGTTGCCCTTAATAATTGTTGGCGTTACACCAAATACACTACCTAAAGCCGCAGATCCCATAGCAAATGGAGCTAGGAAGTAGATTACAGAAATGCCAAGATTACCAACTCCACCGTTGATACCAAGAGCTGTGCCTTTTTCAGATTTAGGGAAGAAGTTACCAATGTATGCCATAGAGGATGAGAAGTTGGCACCTGCTAAACCGATAAGGGCTGTTAAAATCATAAATGTCGCATAAGAAGTTGTTGTATCTTGTACAGCAAAGCCGAGCCACACAACAGGAACTAATAAGATAATTGTGGAAATAAATGTCCAGTTTTTACCGCCTAACAGTGCTGGCATGTATGTGTATACAAATCGCAATGTGGCACCTACTAGGCCTGGTAAGGCAGCCAATGTAAATAATTGATCAGTAGTAAAGTTAAATCCAGCGCTATTTAGCTGAGCCGCAATGGTTGCCCATAAGTACCAAACACAGAATGAAAGTGTTAAGGCAATAGTGGATATAACGAGGTTTTGTTTAGCAATTTTTTTGCCAAACTTTTCCCAAAATTCCGGATTCTCCGGTTGCCAATTAGCCACGATTTCGCTGCGGCTTGCACCTACTTGAGGCATTTTTAGTTCGTTCATTTTGAACTTCTCCTTACTGTAACAACTATACACGTAGACAAGAAAAATATATAAGATTATATATAATATATATATATAATAGTAAAATCTAAAGAATTTCCATAGAAAGCATTCGATTTACTTACAAAACTGCGTTATAATTATTGTAGCATTAATATTTTTCAATGTCTTACATCACAGATATATTATATAGTGTAATTTTTTTTGTGAATGTGATGTAAAACACACATATTCTGAAATTAATAAGTTATAATAATAATATATATACGAAAAAGTATATAGTATACGTACTTTTACTATAAATAGATTAGTATAACTAATGGATTTTGTTATAAAAGTACTGTGGAGTGATAATGGTATGGATCAAAAATTAATTAACCAATTGCTTGCTTTGCCGGGTGAGGAACTACATCTTAAAAAAGGTGATTTTCTCTTCCGTGAGGGGGACAAGGCAGAATACTTTTACGTAGTAGTAAAAGGTAGAATGAGCATTAAGAAGTTCGAAGCTAGCGGGCACATTTTTGCGTTGCGTTTAGTAGGGCCGAATAATGTAATTGGTGAGGTTCCGTTGTATGAGGAGAACACTAGAACATATGTGTTCAACGCCATTGCTCGGGAGGATTGCTCTGTTTATTGTATACGCTATGATGTGTTGGAAGGGGCTATTGCAAAAGACCATTCATTGGCTATTGCAATGATGAAAATCTACACTTTACATATGCGTCGTCAACAGGCAAAATACCGGGACTTGCTACTTTACGGCAAGAAGGGAGCATTCTATTCTACCTTGTTGCGCTTAGCCAATAGTTATGGTGTAAAGCGCGAGGATGGTATCTTTATTGATATTGCCCTAACAAATCAAGAATTGGCTGAGTTTGCTGCCACATCAAGAGAAAGTTTAAATCGCATGTTAAGTGAGTTACGTAAGTTAGGCTATGTAGCCTATGACAAACACCATCTAGTAATCTGTGATTTTGACGCTTTAATCGGATTACTTGATTTAGAGGTTGATAGTATTGACCCTAATATTAGTAATATCGAATAACAGGATTTTCTCCCTTGTGTTAGCACATCTAGCACAAGGGATTTTTTTGTAGTTTTGAAGGAGGACATGAGATGAGCTTGTTGTCTCAAAAGTTTAAGTTTCTTCGCAAGAAGGAAGTATCTCCAAACGGCCATCAAATCACAGAAGATGGAGGTCGTGAATGGGAAAATTATTATCGTGACCGTTGGTCTTACGATAAAGTTGTCCGCACAACGCATGGCGTAAACTGTACTGGTTCTTGTAGCTGGAATATTTATGTCAAAAACGGTGTTGTAGCCTGGGAAAATCAAGCAATTGACTACCCTGAAACACCAGATGATATGCCGGATTATGAACCACGTGGGTGCCCTCGTGGTGCAACATTCTCTTGGTATCTTTATAGCCCTTTGCGCGTAAAATATCCTTATGTACGTGGCGAATTGGTCGAGCTTTGGAGAGAAGCGAAGAAGCATGCTAAGAATCCAATCGAAGCTTGGAAATCTATCGTAGAAGATCCTGAAAAAGCGAAAAAATATAAGTCAGCCCGTGGTATGGGTGGCTTTGTGCGCTCCACATGGGATGAAGCAACAGAAATTACTGCAGCATCCTTACTATATACAGCAAAAACATATGGCCCTGACCGCAACGCAGGCTTCTCTGTAATTCCTGCGATGTCCATGTTGTCCTATGCAGCAGGGGCTCGTTTCCTTAACTTGATGGGTGGCACACCATTGTCCTTCTATGACTGGTATGCCGATTTGCCACCTTCCAGCCCTCAAGTTTGGGGTGAACAAACTGATACACCTGAATCTGGTGACTGGTATAATGCTGGTTACATCATGACGTGGGGTTCTAACGTACCGTTGACCCGTACGCCAGATGCTCACTTCTTGACAGAGGTTCGTTATAAAGGTACTAAAGTAGTATCCGTGTCTCCTGACTATGCGGAATCTACAACTTCTTCCGATGCATGGCTCAATGTAAAAGCTGGTACCGATGCGGCTCTTGCAATGGCAATGGGTCACGTTATCCTAAAAGAATATTACATCGACAAAGAAACTCCATACTTCAAAGAGTATGCAAAAGAGTTCACAGATATGCCATTCCTTGTACGCGTTGAAGATATCAACGGCACAGTTCAACCAGGCCGTTTCTTGAATGCTAAGGACTTAGGTCGCCAAGAGGAAGGCGCTGACTTCCAAATGGTATTGATTGATGAATTAACAAATGAAATCGTTGTACCTAATGGTACAATGGGTGAACGTCACACGAACCCACAAAAATGGAATTTACGACTTGAAAATCGCGACACAGGAGCTAAAATTGATCCTCGCTTATCCGTGTTTGATCAACGGGAAGATGTGACGATTGTTAAATTGCCGTACTTTGGTGATGAAGAGCACGAAGGTGTTATTGAACGTGCTATTCCTACTATTACGGTACAAACTGCAGATGGTCCTGTGAAAGTAACTACAGTGTATGACCTCATTCTTGCTAACTACGGTATTGACCGTGGTATCGGTGGTGAAGTGGCTACAAGCTATACTGATGACACTCCATACACACCTACATGGCAAGAAAAAATCACTGGCGTAAAAGCGGACATTGCTATTGCTACAGCACGTGAATTTGCAGATAATGCTGAAAAAACGAAAGGTCGTTCCATGATTATCATGGGCGGTGGTATCAACCACTGGTACCATGCCGATGTTATTTACCGTACTATTTTGAACCTTATCATGTTCTGTGGTACAGAAGGCGTTAACGGCGGTGGTTGGGCCCACTACGTAGGTCAAGAAAAGCTTCGTCCTGTTGAAGGTTGGGGTGGTATCATGACTGCCAATGACTGGAGTAAGGCTCCTCGTTTGCAAAATGGTACATCTTGGTTCTACTTTGCTACAGAACAATATCGTTCTGACTGCATCGACTTGGCAGACCGCGTATCTAAATTGGCTAAACCTCGCTATCGTCATCCTGGGGATTACAACGTCTTAGCAGCTCGTTTAGGTTGGTTGCCATCCTATCCTACTTTCAATAAAGGTAGCCAAGAATTGATTAATGATGCTCGTGCAGCCGGTGCTAGTACAGAAGCGGAAATCAACCAATATGTGGCACAAGCCTTGAAAAATAAAGATTTACAATTCTGTGTAGAGGATCCAGCAGCTAAAGAAAACCATCCACGTAACTTGTTTGTATGGCGTGCGAACCTTATCGGTTCTTCTTCTAAAGGCCACGAATACTTCTTGAAACATTTATTAGGCACAAAAAATGCCGTATTGGAAGATGATGATGCTCCTACACGCCCAGAAGAAATTAAATGGCGTGAAGCAGATGGTGCGGGTAAGCTTGATCTCTTAATTGATATCGACTTCCGTATGGCGTCTACAGGTTTATATTCTGATATCGTGTTCCCCGCAGCTACATGGTATGAAAAAGAAGACTTGTCTTCTACGGACATGCATCCATATGTACATGTATTCCAAGCAGCTGTTGATTGCGCATGGGAAACTAAATCCGACTGGGATACATTCCGCACTCTTGCAGAAACAGTATCTCGCGTAGCAAAAGAATCTGGCTTTACAGAATATGAAGATATTGTAGCTACTCCACTTGGCCATGATAGCCCAGGCGAAGTAGCGCAACCAGAAGGTAAAGTTCTTGATTGGAGTAAAGGCGAATGTGAACCAATCCCTGGTAAAACAATGCCGAACCTCGTTCATGTAAAACGCGATTACAGTCAAATCTTTGAAAAATACATTGCTTTAGGACCTAATATCGAAAATAAAATGGGTGCTCACGGTTTGGCGTGGGATGTATCTGACGAATATCAAACATTGTATGGTCAAAATGGTACGATTGATAATCCAGACTTCATTTCTCATGGCCGTCCAAGCATTTACGAATGTAAGGAAGCTTGTAATGTTGTATTAACATTATCTTCTTGTACAAATGGTAAATTAGCGGTTCGTTCTTGGAAAGCGATGGAAGAAAAAACAGGTCTTTCTGGGCTTGAAAAGAATGCAAAAGGTCGCGAACAAGAAAAGATTACTTTCGATGACATGGTTCGTCAACCACGCTTTATCATTAGCTCTGTAACAAGTACAGGTAAGAACGATAAAAACCGTCGTTATTCCCCATTTACAACATCTACAGAAGATAAGGTACCATTCCGTACTGTAACAGGTCGTCAATCGTTCTATTGTGATCATGAAATGATGCGCGACTATGGCGAAGCTATGGCATTGTACAAACCTGTATTGTCATATAAACCAGTACAAGGTGATTATAAACAAGAAGGTATTCCAGAAATTACGTTGAAATACTTAACACCACATAATAAGTGGTCTACACATAGTATGTACTTTGATAGCCAACAAATGTTAACATTATTCCGCGGAGGCCAAACAATTTGGCTTAACGAAGATGATGCAGCAGAAATTGGTGTTCAAGATAATGACTGGGTAGAAGCTTTCAATAAAAATGGTGTAGTTGCAGCTCGTGCAGTTGTATCTCCACGTATTCCTCGTGGCATTTCTTATATGCATCACTCCCAAGACCGTCACATCAACGTTCCTGGTACGCAAGTTAAGAAAGATCGTCGCGGTGGTACACACAATGCGCCAACACATATTCACATGAAGCCGACACACATGATCGGCGGTTATGGTCAATTGAGCTATGGCTTTAACTACTATGGCCCAACTGGTAACCAACGTGATATGACAATTGTGGCTCGTAAATTGAAGGAGGTGGATTGGCTTGAAGATTAAAGCTCAAGTATCCATGGTCCTAAATTTGGACAAGTGTTTAGGCTGTCATACATGCTCTATTACTTGTAAAAATACATGGACGAACCGCGAAGGCGCGGAATATATGTACTTTAATAACGTGGAAACCCGCCCTGGCGTAGGTTACCCACGTAATTGGGAAAACCAAGAGAAATGTAAGGGTGGCTGGACTCTCGATAAAAGCGGTAATTTGGCGCTTTCCACAGGCTCTAAAGGCTCTCGATTGATGAAGTTGTTCTATCATCCAGAACAACCAGAAATTACGGATTACTTTGAACCTTGGACATACGATTATGAAACATTGATTCATACCGGTCGTAAAAATAATCAACCTGTAGCACGTCCTCGTTCCTTGCTAACAAAGCAAAAAATGGAAGTAACATGGGGCCCTAACTGGGATGATGATTTGGCTGGAGGTCATCATGCACGAGAAGATGTGAACTTGGCTAAGATGGGTGACGATATCGTATTTGACTACGAAGAAGTATTCATGCGTTATTTACCACGTCTTTGTAACCACTGTTTAAATCCTGCATGTGTAGCGGCATGTCCATCCGGTGCCATCTACAAGCGTGATGAAGATGGTGTTGTACTTGTTTCCCAAGATGTATGCCGCGGTTGGAGACATTGCGTTCCATCTTGCCCATACAAAAAAATCTTCTATAACTGGGAAACGAATAAAGCTGAAAAATGTGTATTCTGTTATCCTCGTTTGGAAAATGGTCTGCCTCAAATATGCGCTGAAACATGTGTAGGTCGTATGCGCTATGTTGGTGTAGTCTTATACGATATGGACAAAGTTCAAGAAATGGCAGCTACGAAGGATGAACAAGACATCTACCAAAATACAGTAGATTTAATCTTGGACCCTAATGATCCAGAGGTTATTAAAGCCGCTCGCGAAGCGGGTATCTCTGAAGCATTCTTGAAAGCAGCTAAAAAATCTCCTGTTTACAAGCTTGTAAAAGAATGGGGCGTTGCATTGCCGTTGCATCCAGAGTATCGCACATTGCCAATGGTTTGGTATGTGCCACCGCTCAGCCCAATTTTACAACGTGTTACATCTGATGTATACTTGCCAGATGCACATGAAATGCGCGTGCCTGTACAATACTTAGCTAATATGTTTACTGCTGGTAATACAGATATTTTAGCTCGTGTATTACAACGCATTCTCGATATGCGTGAATACATGCGTCGCCGTGAAACAGGTGATGAAGCAATCGCTCATGAAGTAGATCTTACAGAAGAGCAAATGTATGCTATGTACAAATTGTTAGCCTTGTCTAAATATAATGATCGTTTTGTTATCCCATCCGATGTTAATGTATCTCGCGAAGGTCGCTTAGAAATGCAACACAATCGTGGTTTTGCATGCCCGACAGGGGGTTGCCATAATGGATGATGCACAAAAAATAGCTCTCATTGCTTCTTTTTTGCTTCGGTATCCAGATGAATCTTGGTACAATGAACTTGGTGAATGGAAAGAGGATACTCGCTCTGTTGAGCATCCTCAACTTCGCCAAGGATTGTTAGAGTTCTTTGATTACATTGAAGAAACGGATCGTAAGGCCTTTGAAGACCAATACGTACGTATCTTTGACTTCAGTCGTAATACAACGATGTACTTATCAACTTATGAATTGCAAGGTACAGGGGAACAAGCAGAGGAACTCGTTAAATATAAAGCCTTCTTCCTAGAAAATGGCTATGATTTACCAAAGGAGATGCCTGACTATATTCCAGCTATTCTAGAGTTATGCGCTGTTATCGAACCTGAAAAGGCTCGTGAAGTGTATGATTATTGTAAACCAAAGCTAGAATATATTAGGGATCGATTGATCGAAGCAAAACTGACCTATGCATTCTTATTTGATATCATATTGTCGGTTGCAAATGGATTGGAGGACGGTGCACGATGAATCTATTTTTATGGGGCGCTTTGCCATATATTGCGTTTACCTTCTTAATCGTAGGCACACTTGTTCGTTTCTTCTACTTTGAAAGAAACTGGACTACAAAATCAAGTGAATTTTTAGAGAAAAAACAATTACGTATTGCCAATCCATTGTTCCACTTTGGTTTGCTATGCGTTATCGGCGGTCACGTAGTAGGTGTATTAGTACCTAAAGCTTGGACTGCAGCTTTGGGTATCAATGACCATATGTACCATGAAGGTGCATTATATATGGGTGCTGTAGCGGGTATCATCTTCATCGTTGGTTTCTTGCTCTTGATGAAACGCCGCTTTACTGTACCTGCTATGAAAGTAAATACATCTGGCTTTGATAAATGGCTATATTTATTTTTAACATTGGCTATCTTTAGTGGTATGGCCGGTACATTACTTAATGCATCTGGCTTCTTTGATTACCGTGTATCCATTGGCCCATGGTTCCGTAGCTTACTATCCTTTATGCCTGATCCATCCTTGATGGAAGGCGTGCCATTCATGTTTAAATTCCACATGTTGGCATGGATGGTGGTTGCTATTATCTTCCCATTCAGCCGTTTGGTACACTGCTTGAGTGTTCCACTCAACTACTTAACACGTCCGTTTATCGTATATCGTAAACGGGATCAAAAATAATTAGGATGATTATTAATTTGTATGTCTATATATAATAGGATTCATTAATCTTATGGCCCCTTGTAGTGGTGAAAGCATATGCTCACAACTATGAGGGGCTTTTTATTTACCGATTCTGTATTAGTAGATTACAATGTATTCTCTGTAGAGAAGAAATTTATTCATTGTAATAAACTTAGAATGACTATAATAAGTATTTTAATTTAGAATTATTCTTATAATATATACTATGTATCTAATATAAGCAATCTACAAAATTCGATTTAAATGATAAACTATATCGTATAGATTGAATTTTTTAGGTATTATTTTCGAGAGGTATATGATGAATCAAGTTGAAACAAAACAGAAAAAAAGTATTTACCATATCTTTGTATGGATTGCTATTTTATCCTTAGTTATGATCGGTTTATTAGAGTGGGGCTACATGGCCGGTGGTCGTGCCTTTGGTAACTATAAAGTGTATACGGGTCTTGTGCCATGGTGTGTATGGATCATCATGACCTATTTAGCGACTCGCCCTAAATGGTTTACAAGCCGCTATAATTTAGGTGACATGTATAAGGTACACCGTGCATTAGGTATTGCCACTGTAGCTGTTATTGCATTCCATTTATATCTCTATTTTGGTAAAGCGGCTAAATCCATCCTTGGTTGGTGGGGCGGATATGTGGCTCTTACCTCCTTTGGTCTTGCTACAATCTCTGGCCTTGTGTTCTTAACTCCAAAACTTAGAAAGGTTACACCATCTGGTCGTACTGTAGGTATTTGGTTACATCGATTAAATCTTGTAGCACTTGTTGCTGCAGATATCCATATTCATGGTTTTAATCGTATTTCTAAAATGGTGCCATTCTTACAAGTGTTTGATATTATTACATATGGTCTCGTTCTTTACTGCATTTACTTGATGTTTAAAAAGAAATAATATGAATTACTAGAATCCCTTCTGTATCATGCAGAAGGGATTTTTCGTTACATTTATAGTTTCTAGTAAATTAACATAGGATATTATCAGTTTGAGTCATAAATGATTGTGAGATTGATATACATTTTCCCTTTACTCATATAATGAAAATTGTTATTATTTGTATGTTAAACATGATAATGATAATTAGGTTCACAGATTCATTATCTATTCATTTTTATTCTTGTTATTTTTATTGTGTGAGGTTTAGTATGATTAAACGTAAAATGACCAGTGCTTTTGCAGTGGCTGCCATGATGGGTGTGGCTACAGCTTTTGCTGTTAACCCATTTTCCGATGTTCCTTCTGATAGTTGGGCTTATCAAGCAGTAGATCAATTGGCTACAGCCGGTATTATCAATGGATATCCTGATGGTACTTTCAAAGGCCAAAATAACATTACTCGTTACGAAATGGCTTAAATGATTGCGAAAGGCATGGCTAATCAAGACCGTGCTAATGCAGAACAACAAGCTATGTTGAATCGCTTAGCTGATGAGTTCTCCAATGGATTGAATACACTCGGTGTGCGTGTAGCTAAATTGGAAGATCGAGTAGGCAATGTTAAAGTAACTGGTGATGCTCGTATCAACTATATCGGTAAAGAGGGTATCGATGGTTATGATTACGAAGATAAGATCACAGCCCGTGTACGTCTAGGTCTTGATGCAAAGGTTAATAAAAATACATCTGTTAAAGCTCGTATTACTACAGGTGCTATCGAGCTAGGTGATAGCTCTAAAGAGACACAAGCTAATTGGGATTTAGCATATGTAGAGCATAAATTTGGTAAAAATCTTGTGGTTGATGCGGGTCGCTATACTCAAAAATTTGGTGGTGGCTTGATTTATAGCTCTAACTTTGATGGGGTAGGTGCTACAGCTAAGCTTGGTGATAAAGTTACATTAAATGGTGCGTATGGTTATATGACAGCAGGCCGTTTTGCTAAGACTAGTAAAGCTGATAATGGTGATGTAGGTCTTATCAATGCCAATGTGGCTGTTAATGATCGCTTTAGCTTTGGCGGTATGTTTGCTCATGTAGGTACAACAAATGTACGTATGAGTAATGGCAAGAAAAATAATGAATTCGATAATGTATATGGCTTTAATGCTAAATATAATGTTGGTAAATTCGGTATTGATGGCGAGTGGGTAAAAGCATCTGGCTTGAGTGATTCCAATATTTGGAACGTAGGCGTTAAATGGGGCGATTATAAAATTAACAAGAAGAACTCTTGGGCTATCCGCTTAGATTACTTTGATCAAGCTAAAAATGCACCTGTATTTAAAACGCAAAAATATGAATCTAATGATTTATTAAAGAAAACACGGTATGAAGGTTATAAAGCATGGCAATTAGGTGCATCTTATGCACTAGAGAAAAATATAGGGATTAATGCATTCTACGGTTTCCATGCAAAAACACAAGAAGGCAATCGTGTAAATGATTACTACCGTGCAGACCTTAACTTCAAATTCTAGTTTTAAGTTTATGATGGGTCTGGATTTAATAAGTAATTAGTTTTAATTTCTAAGTAGAATGCTATAGGGTGAGAGTGTTTTATTAGCATGCTACATTAGACCAAACTAGATGTATACTTGTGGATCGTATAGGACATAGAGAGGTTTATTATGGCAGAAGTTGTAAAAAAACAGTTTAAGAGTAAATACCATATTTTAATTTGGATTGCAGTTTTATCCCTAATATTTATGGGTATGGTGGAATATGGTTATGTAACAGGTGGTAGACCATTCGGCAACTGGAAGGTTCATTTAGGACTTATTCCTTATGTGGCATGGCTTGTATTAACATACATTGCAACAAAACCAAAATGGTTTATCAAACGATATAATCCGAAAGAAATGTTTGAAATTCATCGCATCGTAGGTATTGTTAGTGTTGTTCTCGTATGTGCACACTGGTATGTATACTTCTTGAAAGCTTTGAACTCCTTCTTAGGCTTCTGGGGCGGTTATATCTCCCTTGTGGCTATGTTTATTGCTCTTATCTTTGCGGTATTATACTTAACACCTTGGGTAGGCAATATGGCAAAATCTGTATCCCGTAAAAAAGCAATCTGGATTCATCGCTTGAATCTAATTGCCATTATTGCGGCAAATATCCATGTTCATGGATTTGGCCGTTTATCTAAAATGGTACCATTCTTGCCTGTATTTGACGTAGTAACTTATGCGCTTGTTATTTACTATATTTATTGGATGTTTAAACAAAAATAACATATCGTAGGCATCTCTTTCTTTAGTAAAAGTAGGGTAATCAAACGATAAAAAAGACCATCGCTGGCCCTTATGGGTATAAGCGATGGTCTTTTTTTGTTGTTTACGATACAATAGAATCATAAGTATATAATCTATGGATTTATGTAAATATATGCTGTTGTATTCTTTTGCGGTAAGAGTAAAAATCTGTTCTATAAATATTTCTTTTGTATTATAGTATCCTTTAGCTCATATCGATATGTATATTACTACCTTTATAGGTAATTTCAAATAGGAAAGAAGGATATTATGGATTCTTCTTGGAAACAAATTATATACCTAATCTGTACTATACAGGTTGGTGGGGGTATAACAATTATCGGTGTATTATCCTTCCTTCCGTTATTTTTAGCTGAGCTAGGTCTTCATGATCCAGGGGAAGCGGCCATGTGGGCAGGTCTTGTATCAGGTGTAACGCCTTGTATTGTGGCACTGAGTGCACCCTATTGGTCGCGTAAGGCAAATCAGCTTGGTCCGCGTAAGGTAATGATGTTCATTTTGTTTACCCTGATGGTGACTGTTGGCGCCTGTGCTTTTACACAAACACCATGGCAGTTATTGATGTTACGTATCTTGCAAGGCGTGGTAGGGGGCTATGTTCCAATAGGATTGGCTATTATTATTCTCATAACCCCTGAGGATAAGGTACCTTGGGCAATGGGTTTATATCAAGCCTCCATGGTTATGGGTCTCGTTTTTGGACCACTCATGGGTGGTTTGGCGGCGGACTTATTAGGTTATCGCGCTCCATTTGTTATGTTCTCAGCCTTAACAGGGCTTTGTATGTTGGGGATTTATCTATTCATGCCTAATCTACAGTTTGAGCATAAGGTAGATGCTAGAGAGTCGCAGCTGTCTCTAATTAAATCCTTTTTGGTCATACCTCGTGTTCGCCTCTTGGTAGGGCTATTGTTTCTATGTAATTTTGGTATTACCGGTATTGGCCCCATTTTACCACTATACATTAAGCACTATATGCATATGAATGATGAGTTTGTAGCCACTATTGTTGGTATAATCATCTTTGGCGCTGGTTTGTTTAGTGCTTTAGCTTCAATCTCCATTGGCAAGATAACAGAACGTTTAACCATGCCTCGTATTGTTTTTACTGCTACATGGGCTGTAGGGACTTTGTTTATACTTCAATATATAATGCCTAGTATATGGGGCCTTGGCATATTCCGTGCCATTGCAGGATTCTTCATGGGCTTTATTACACCGATTGCGAATACGCTCATATCCAAGGCTGTTCCTATTGAGCGCCGAGGTATCGTGTTTGGTGCGGTGTCCAGTGTAGCCATGATGGGAAATGTATTGGGGCCTGTCCTTAGTGGCATGATTGCTCGTGTCTTTGGGTACGGGGCGGTCTTTTGGTCTACAGCAGCTATATTCTTTGTAGCGGCCCTGTTTATTTATCGTAGTTTAGTTATTCCCAGTGAAAGTTAATCATCATAGCCGATCTGCTTTCACCGTTTTAGACATAGTTAAATATATTTAGTATTATGTAGAGGATCGATAGATACTATAGATTCTATGTAAGATACTATGTAGAGAAAACGTATAGCAAACTCCAATATGGGGCTGTATGTTGCGAAATGTTTCAAAGGTATTGATTTGTCTAATCCGTAAGAGAGATGAGAGTGCATCGTTATGTTATTAAAACAATTAGAGTATTTTGTATGTGTAGTAGATAATAATAGTTTTACACAAGCTGCAACAGAGCAATATGTATCTCAATCTGCTATATCTCAGCAAATCAAAGCTCTTGAAAATAGCCTTGGTGTTGAATTAATGGTTCGAGAGAAACGAAGTTTTCATCTAACACCAGCAGGACAATATTTATATCGATCTGGTAAGAAGTTATTAGAACGGTTCCATGATATTAAGGTAGAAACGACACGCATTGGTACAGATGCACGGGTGAGTTTGCGCATTGGCTATTTGAACCGTTATAGTGGGATTGCTATGCAGCAAACTGTGACTCGCATGGCAAAGCGTTATAAAAATTTAGATATTCGTATGTACAGCGGCAGCCATGAAGAGCTATATGGCATGCTTAGTGATCGTCGTGTAGATGTAGTATTTAATGATCAATGGCAAATTTTATCTGATGATTTTGAAAGTCATTTAATTGATAAAGCCACTACATTTATAGAGGTACCACAAGGATATACTAATGAAGATTGTGTAGAACTAAAGCATATCGATGATTTACCACTTATTTTATTGTGTCGCGGGAAATATACCTTGTCTGAAGAGGAACATTATCGCAAAGCCATAGGTTATAATGGCGCCTTCGCTTATGCTCGCACGTTAGAAGAAGCACGATACCTGGTTGCAGGGCAGCAAGGGCTATTACTATTAGATTGTTTTAAATACTTAACAGATCCTATGCCAGGTATCGAGCGTAAGGTATTGACGAATCATGGTAAGCCTATGGAACGCCACTACTACTTTATATCGCAACGAAATCAAAATAATTCGTATATTGTAGCTCTTAGAGATATGTTCCGGCAGGTACTTGAAGAATTATAAATGAGATTATAAATGAAAAAGCCGTTAGCAAGTTGCTAACGACTTTTTTCTTTTTCTGTACATCATCTATTTGTATTTTTCTTATATAGTTATGATGGTATTAGTGATTTAGACTTTTCTTTGTATCTATGAGTATAACCTTACAAAAAGTCTCTTAACATCATGAAGCCATCAATACATAGTTTGATACCATAAATGACGAGAACCGAACCACAGAAACGGTTAATCCATGCCATATGAGTAATTTTAATTTTTTTAGCTAGTAGATGCATTGTAGTAGCTAGAGAACCAAACCAAATTGGTGTCATAACTAAGAAACCAGCGAAGAAGTGGTAGATGCTTTCTTTTGGAATATTAGCTTGAAAAGCACCGAGCATCATTGTCGCATCTAGAATGGCTTGAGGATTGCCCCATGATACCGCAATGGCTGAGACAATAATTTTTCTAATTGGAATATGTGTGTCCACATTGCGCATGTCTGGTTCAGTTTTAAATATATTAAAGCCCATATAAACAATGAGGAGGCCCCCAAAGAGGAGAACTATGAGCTTTGTGAGTGGCCACATTTCAAGAACGGCACCAATACCATAGAAGGCGGCAGCACTTAAACTCATGTCAAAAAACGCTAGTATGATTAGCGTCAATATAATGCGACGGACAGGTTGCACCAAGGCCGTATTAATAATGAAGAGGTTTTGCATGCCAACAGGGGCAAACGTAGCGAGGCCGACAAGAAGTCCTTGTAAGAAGTACATATTAACCCTCCTGACTATGGTATGATAAAGTACTAATAAGGTGAATAGTAGCACGAAACCCCTCCATTACTGGAGGGGTCCTTACTATTCTATTCATATATAATTATAACATAATATACAATATATGTATATTTTCTACCATAAACCTATCATATGTTGTGCCATAAGGCTTACGGCGGAGATAGCAATCCAGCAACAAGCGCCTAAGGCTAGGGCAGAGCCGCCGGATTTTAATAATTTTACAATATTTGTATTAAGGCCGATTGCTACCATGGCCATTGTAATAAAGTATTTGGAAATTGTTTTGAAGATACTCAAGAATTGAATATCTACATTAGCATAGGATAATGCTGTTGTAATAAGGGAGCAAAGTACAAAGTATAAAACGAATCTTGGGAAAATCTTAGCAATACTAACGTTTGCACCATCTGTCTGAGAGGCATTTTTCTTGGCTTTGTATACTTGATAACTAGCGAGGCCTAAACATATAGGAATAATAGCTAGGGTACGTGTTAGCTTTACGATAGTAGCATATTCCAAAACTTGAGTGCCCGTACCTTTCATACTATCCCATACAGCAGCTGTTGCTGTTACAGAAGAAGTATCGTTAACTGCAGTACCAGCGAACAATCCAAAGCCCATGTTAGAGAGTCCAATGGCGTCGCCTAATTGAGGAAATACGAAGGCGGCTACTACATTGAAGAAGAATACAACAGAGATTGCTTGTGCAATATCATGATCCTCTGCTTTAATAACTGGTGCCGCCGCAGCAATAGCGGAACCACCACAAATGGATGAACCAACACCGATGAGAACAGCTGAGTTAGAGTCAATATGGGTTAATCGATAAATAACATAGGACACGATTAACGATGTAGCGATGGTAGAAATGATGACAGGTAAAGAAATCCAACCTACATGTAGAATCTGTGTAATGTTAAGACCAAAGCCCAACAAAATAACGGCCCACTGTAAAATCTTTTTGGATGTAAATCCAATGCCAGCACCTGTTTTTTCCCGTTTCCAAGAGGTAAAGATAGAACCAATAATTATACCCAAAATGATGGCAAAGATTGGACTACCTACTAGATGAAATTGCTGTCCTAGTAGCCAACAAGGAATAGCGAGAATGGCACAGAGCAAAATGCCTGGCAACGTTTTTTGATTGATACCCATTATAAAACCTCCTTACTGTACATACAGTTCACGTCATATGCGGTATCATGTGGCGTTTGCTTTCTATAGTGTTAATAGTACCATAGGAAGGGTTTTTAAATCTACTATATATGTCAGAATTATACAGAATATTCATCGCATTTTTGAAGTTTTTATATGATTGATATAAATAAAAACAAATTATAAGATATGAGTTAATATTATTGAGTTAAAGATTTTGTATAATCGTGAAATTCATAATAATAATTTATAAGTTGAAATTTAAACTTGTTTTGTGATGAATAAGGTGTATATAATGAATAGAATCTATTTCAGGTGGAAATAGAGTATATAAAGTGAGGACCCTTATGATTGATATTACAAAAATAATTGAAACCAATAAAGAATATGTGAAACAACACCCTGAGCTACCAAAGGCGGGGCTAACAAGCCATCCTACAAAAAAGTTAGGCATCGTAACTTGTATGGATACCCGCTTAGTAGGTATGCTAGAAGAAGCACTAGGCTTTAATCGAGGTGAGATAATTGTCATCAAAACTGCAGGCAATAGTGTAACACAACCTATCGATAACATTGTGCAAAGCTTGCTCGTTGCTACCTATGGTATGGAAATTGAAGATGTGCTAATCATCGGTCATGAAAACTGCGGTATGATTGATTTTTCTGCTACAACATTCATGGAATCTATGAAAGCGAAAGGTATCAGTGAAGATGCTATTCGCATGATTGAACCGGGCCTTATCGACTGGATGGATCGATTCCATATCTCTGAAGACAATGTAATTTATACAGTTAACTTCCTACGCCACCATCCATTATTTCCAAAAGGAATGGGTTTCTATGGAGGCATGATGGATCCTGATACAGGCGAATTCCGCTACCTTGAAATTTAGGCTAAGATTTGATGGGGCCCAAGTTGATTTGTACATTTAGGTGAAAAAGAACGATAACTAACCTCTACGCTCCAAAGCGAGCTAAGTCGCTAATCGGTTAGTCATCACTCTTTTTATAACTGTATTTGTGAACTCGTCCCATCGAGTCTATCCATAAATCAATAAAACAAAATTCACTGTATCAAATGAGAAAGGGAATGGCTTAGCCATTCCCTTTCTCTTTTCCCATATAGCCAACCTATTATTATCGTATTTAAAGTAGCGGTCTGTGACTCTATGGGACTAATACTGCGATAATGTTATAAAAAGCTGTGTTCCTAAGCGAAGTGCGACTTAGTTTACTATGGAGCGCAGAGGTTAGGGACACAGCTTTTTAGCTAAAATGTAGCGATGTATTCGGGCCCCATAGAGTCATAGTATCGTAAACTTGGACAGTAATAATAGGTTGACTATATATTCCTTTTCGCTGTATATTGTAATTAGATTGTAAACTTAATCATATAAATTAGTTAACCTATGCGGCAGTAAGTATTCGCTTGAGAGGAGCTTTGTATGAAGCAGTTAGGTATTTCTATAATTGGTACAGATACAGATGTAGGTAAGACGTTTGTGACAGGGTTATTGGGGGCGATGGCCGTAGACGATGGCTTTGCTGTTGGTATGGTAAAACCTGTGTCTTCTAGTGCCGTTCCTTTCCCTGAATGTGTGACGATGGATGAGGATAATTATAATATCGGCCTTGAGAGTAAAGATGCAACACATTTGATGCGCTCGGCAGGTATTCCTGAATCTCGTCGTCATGAAGTGAATCCTTATGCTATAGCCGGTGATTTCTCCCCTCGCCTTGCAGCGGAATTGGCTGGTATCGAGATTGACTATGATGGCCTTGTAGAACATACATTAGATGTAGTGAGTCGCTATGACATAACCTTTGTAGAAGGTGCTGGCGGCATTACGACTCCTCTCTATGGAGATAAAACTTTCACGGATCTTATGAAAGATATCAAATTACCAGCTATTGTTGTAGCAGATGGTCGGCTTGGCTCTATTAATCGCGCCGTTTTGACTTGCGAATATGCTAAGTTGCATGGTATCGAGGTGAAAGCTATTATCGTAAATGATACAACAGCTGTAGACCTGTTTTTGTTGAAAACAAATGTGGCAGATATGGAGCGTTACACAGGTGTTCCTGTAGTAGCTGTAGTGCCCCCATACCAAGGTCCGGATATTCACAAGGTTCAACTTGGATGGGCTCGTTCCTTTATTAATTCTAAGGAATTATGGAACACAGTATTAGGTCTATAAATAATAATTGGCTGATTTTATATTAGCTATAGCAATTTTATATATGTTAGAAGTGATATTGAGTACATATTAACAGTAATTTTGAGACGTATTAAATTTGTAATTTAGCATACCTTAGATTGGGCAACTTAATTTAGTTTATATAAGGTATATGTGATATAGAGTTATAGTTTGTAAACTTAGTAAGTATGAGGTGACGAAATGGCAGAGAAACAGCTTTCACAAGCAGCACAATGGGACCACGAGTTTGTATGGCATCCATTTACACAAATGCAAGATTGGCTAGCACAAGAACCAGTAGTAATTGAACGCGGTGAGGGGGTATACCTCATCGATGAAAACGGTAAAAAGTATTACGATGGTGTATCCTCTTTGTGGGTTAATATTCATGGTCACAACCATCCTGTATTGAACCAAGCATTGAAGGATCAAATCGATAAAATCGCACATAGCACATTATTAGGCCTCGTAAGTCCTCCGTCTGCACAATTGTGTAAAGAACTTGTAGAGCTTGCTCCAGAAGGCTTAGATAAAGTATTCCTCTCTGATGATGGCAGTACAGCTATCGAAGTGGCTATTAAAATGGCGTACCAATACCGTCAACAAGTAGGGCAAACGAAAAAGACTAAGTTTATTGCCCTCAATGCAGGCTATCATGGGGATACATTAGGTACCGTATCCGTAGGTGGTATTCAATTATTCCACCAAGTATTCCATAATCTATTATTTAAACCATTAACATTGCCAAGTCCTGGTGTGTATAGAGATTTGGCAGATCGAGATAAAGCCTTTGAAGAGTCGTTGACTGAATTGGAACGCATCCTTAACGAAGAAGGTGATGAAATCACAGCTCTTGTTATGGAACCATTGGTGCAAGCAGCAGCGGGCATGCTCGTAATGCCTCACGGCTATTTGAAACGAGTTCGTGAGTTAACAGAACAACACGATGTATTCCTCATCGTTGACGAAGTAGCTACAGGCTTTGGTCGGACTGGTAAATTCTTTGCTTGCGAGCATGAAGGGGTATCTCCAGATTTTATGACCTTATCGAAAGGCATCACTGGTGGGTATCTTCCATTAGCGGCAACATTGACTACAAAACGCGTATTCGATGCATTCCTCGGCACCTTTGAGGAAAAGAAAACATTCTATCATGGTCACTCCTATACTGGTAATGCCTTGGCCTGTGCCGTTGCATTGGCTTCTTTGAAAGTATTCCGGGATGAAAAGGTGATTGATCAATTGCCTGCAAAAGTGGAAACTTTCACAAATGCCTTAGAACCTATTAAGTCCTTGAAGCATGTTAAAGAGGTTCGTCAACGGGGCCTTATCGTAGGTATTGAACTTGAAAAAGATGTGGAAACTCACGAAGCGTATCGTCCGAATGATGCGGTAGGTGCTAAGGTGGCAATCCTTGCCCGTGAACAAGGTCTTATTTGCCGCCCTATTGGCGACGTGGTTATCCTCATGCCTCCATTGGCATCCACTGTGGAACAATTAGAGGACATGGTTCGTATTGTGGGTGAAAGTATCCAACGTGCCACTGAGGAAGAGGGGATACTTGAAGATATGCGCCCAATTATTTTATAATGCTAAATTAATTATTGGAAAGCTACACCTATTGTCTTTTGCTAGTAGTTTAAGACAATGGGGTGTAGTTTTTTTGTATAACATATCGAAATTTCGTCATATTTTAAACTATAGACTATACATTGCCAAAATTCGATGATTATTTAGCATATCTATGATACTATATATGTATAAAGGAGGTCATCGTATGGACATTTATGTAATTATGCAAGTTATTATTTTATTTGGTGCCATCTTCCTCGGCGTTCGCCTAGGTGGTATGGGTATCGGTTACGCTGGTGGCCTTGGGGTTGTGTTGTTAAGCCTTGGTATGGGGATGTTTCCGGGACAGATTCCATGGGATGTAATTCTGATTATCATGTCTGCTATCGCAGCCATCTGTGCCTTACAGTTAGCCGGCGGTCTTGATTATTTGGTGCGTATTGCTGAAAGTATTTTGCGTAAAAATCCTAAGCACATCAACTACTTAGCACCAACCGTTACGTATTTCTTAACTATTCTAGCAGGTACTGGTCATACAGCATTCTCTATGATTCCAGTAATCGTAGAGGTGGCGAAAAGTGAAAACATTAAGCCATCCGTGCCATTATCTATTGCCGTTGTAGCGAGTCAAATTGGTATCACAGCGAGTCCTGTATCGGCAGCAGTAGTTGCTATGAGTGGGTTCCTTGAGCCATATGGTGTTAACTATCCTACATTGCTCGCCATTTGTATTTCCACAACATTTGTAGGGGTTATGATTACGGCATTTATCATGTCTACCTTTGCGAATAATGATTTATCTTCTGATCCAGTGTATCAAGAACGTTTGGCGGCAGGTCACGTGGCGCCACCTCGTGAAAAAAGCACTGATTTCCACTTAAAACCTGGTGCAAAAACTTCAGTATTGATTTTCTTGATTGGTATCATTTGTATCGTATTCTACGCAACAGCAATTTCCAAAAACATTGGTATTATTAAACCAGTTATTTTTGGTCGAAATGATGCTATCATCGGCTTTATGATGATTATTGCGGCTGCTATCACATTCTTCTGTAAGCTTGATACAGCAGAACTTGTTAATACAAGTACATTCAAATCCGGCTTATCCGCTTGTGTCTGTGTACTAGGCGTAGCATGGTTGGGTGATACCTTTGTAAAAGGTCATATCCCTGAAATCAAAGCGCTCGCTTCTAGCATGGTAACAGCATATCCGTTCCTATTGGCGGTAGCGTTCTTCTTTGCAAGTACATTGTTGTATAGTCAAGCAGCGACTACACAAGCTTTGGTACCAGCTGTAATCTTAGCTCTCGGTATTACACCAGAGAATACAGGATCCGTTTATATTATTATCGCATCCTTTGCAGCTGTATCTGCACTCTTTGTATTGCCTACATATCCAACACTTTTGGGCGCTGTACAAATGGACGATACGGGCTCTACGCGAATTGGTAAACTCGTATTTAACCATCCATTCTTCATTCCAGGCGTACTTGCTATTGCCATCTCCGTAGCACTCGGTTTCCTAGTGGCTCCGTTGATGCTGTAATTGGTGAAAACTAAATAAGGTTAATACAAAACATATTTAAAGCTAAAAAGGACGTAACTATCAGTTGCGTCCTTTTTAGCTTTAAACATTAGTTGTCTGTTTTCTACTTCTTGTTTTTGCACTTCTTACAAATCCCTGCGATCTCAAGGTGATGTTCCGTCACAGTGAATCCTGCTTCGCTGAGTTCTTGAGGCATTTCTACGACGGGACAGGTATGTAGAGGTATCATGGCACCACAGCTCGTACATACAGCATAGTGGCGGTGTGTATGAGGGGTGATTTCATAATATGCCATATCACTACCCATGAGCGTGGTACGTGTAACGATACCCTTAGTTTCTAATAGTTCAAGTGTACGGTAGATAGTAGACATCCAAGTAGTGCTACCGTCACCTAAGCGTTCTGCGATTTCAAGGGCTGTAATAGGTTTATCTGTAGTTGTTAATACAGACCAAATGGCTTCGCGCTGTTTGGTCTTTTTTATGCCTTCTGGCCAAGTTGTTGTATTCATAACTCTCTTTCGATTCTATTTTAATACTAAAACCGTTATACACTTGTATAGTTAAATGACTTATATGGCTAACAAAACATCAAATTTACTATCGGATTTAGTTAGCTATATTTTTAATTTACCTAATTATATTATTCAACTCTAACTAGCGATATTACTCTAGACAGCTATATTGTTTATGCCCAAATATATTACTTATTGTTTTAGCTTATCTGCTAAACTGCACGCGTCGTATGATAGTGCGAATATTTTTAATGACTAACACTACTAGTAGGATCCCTACCGATGTTAACGATACGAAGCCACCAGGTGCTACGTTAAGGAAGTAGGAGCCAAAAAGTCCAATGATCATGGCTAGTAAACTAAATCCAATGGAACAGAGTAGTGTTGTTCTAAATCCTTTTTCTAATTGTAATGCAGATGCTACTGGTAGTGCAATCATGGCACTCAATACGAGAACACCAACGATTTTAATAGAAATGGATACGGCGGCAGCCATTAAGATAGCAAAGATATAGTTGATAAAATCTACCTTAACACCTGCTACACGAGCCGCTTCTTCATCATAAGCGATGTAGAGTAAGGAGTTATACAAGAAGTATAGTGTTAATACTGATAAAATGGTGAGCACTGCAATGCTAATCATATCGGTTGCGTTTACCGTTAGAATGCTACCAAAGAAGAATACATTTGCGTTAGCTTTTAGTTTGCCTGAACTAATGAGAGTAATAGCAGTACCGATACTAAGGGATAAGATGATAGTTAGAATTAAATCGAGGTGGTGGGAGAAGTATTTTCGCAAGAACTCGATGAGGGCACCGCAGATGGCAGTAAAAATAAAAGCCCCTAAAATTGGATTAGTATTCGTCAATAAACCTAGTGTAATACCTGCTAGCGATGCATGACTCATGGTATCGCCAATCATACTGGAACGGCGTAGCACCATGAAGATACCAATACATGGACATAAAAGAGAAATACAAATTGCTACGAAGAAGGCATTTTGCATGAAATCATAACTAAACATGGCGCACCTCCTCAACTGTGGTATCATCGGCCTGAGCCTGAGCTTCTATTGTTACATCTGTGAAACAGGAGCAGTTTTTGTGATCTATTGGATTGCGACCCGTACTGTGCATGATTTCACTAGCATATTGCTCAGGGGAGCAAAGGTGACCTTGACCATTTGCAATATGGTAGATATTGGTAGAGTTGGCGAGAGCCATTTCGATATTGTGCTCAACAGAGATAATAGTAATATGGTGCTCTTGGTTCAAATTGCGAAGTAGAGCATAGATGCCCTCTTGGCTTTTTCTATCGATACCTGTTGAAGGCTCATCGAGGATGATGAGGTCGGGTCTGCCGATGAGGGCGCGGGCGATGGATACGCGCTGAGCTTGTCCACCTGAAAGTTTACTGATAAGACGGTCTTTAAATTCCGTCATATGGGTAAGCTCTAATACGCGATTGACTTCCTGTTTATCTTTAATCTTTAAAAGTTTACGGTAGGAATCAAGGATTTCTTTTACCGTAATCGGAAAACCTGCGTGAGAGAAGTCATTTTTTTGAGACACATACCGAATATTATTGGTGCTTCGCTTGATAGAACCTTTTACTGGTGTAAGAAAACCTAAAATAAGACGAAGTAAGGTACTTTTACCACACCCATTATCCCCAACGATGGATATATAATCACCACTGTGAATATGTAAATTAAGGTCGTTTAGCACATAAGGCGGTTGACCTTGATAGGAAAAATAAAGATGTTCTATTGATAACATATGAAAACCACATTTCTAATTGACAAAATTCTAAGTAAGTTTATACTATAAATATATTACAAATGCAACTGAGTCGCAACTGCAACTAAAGAATGGAGTATATTCTGTATAGGCATAGCGATCAGGTTTTTACAAAGGAGGACTACGATGATCAAGAAACTGATTTTGTTAGTTGTAGGTATTATGATGGCTGCTTTATTTGCAGGTTGTGGCAACGATGCACCGAATGCACAGAAGGAACAAGCAGGTAAAAAAATCCAAGTGGTAACAAGCTTTAATGCAATGGCTGAGTTTACTAAGGCTATTGGCGGTGACAAGGTAGAGGTATCTACTATTATACCAGATGGCGTAGAACCACATGATTTCGAGTTGAAACCTGAAAATATGAAACAATTGGCAACAGCTCAAGTATTTGTGTATAACGGTTTTGGTATGGAGCCTTGGGCTAAACAAGCTATCGAAGCAGCTAAAAATGATAAACTCGTATCTGTTGTAGCTACTGAAGGTGTTGAAGCTATTAAAAATACTGACCCAGAAGAAATTAAAGAACATGGTGCAGAAGATCCTCATGCATGGTTATCTTTGAAAAATGCTAAAATTGAAGTGAAAAATATCAAGGATGCCCTTGTAAAAGTTGACCCAGCAAACAAGGATTATTATGAAAAGAATTATACTGAATACGTTGCTAAATTAGATGCAATGATTAAAAAATATGAAGAGCAATTCGCTAAAGCTCCTCATGAAAACTTTGTTACAGGACATGCAGCATTTGCGTACCTATGCCGTGACTTTGGTTTAGAACAAAACAGTGTGGAAGATGTATTTGCTGAAGGTGAACCTAATGCAGCACAATTGGCGAAACTCATCGAATACGCTAAAGAAAACCATATTACTACTATCTTTGCAGAAGAAATGGCTAGTCCAGAAGTATCCAAAACTTTAGCACAAGAAGTAGGTGCTAAGGTAGAAACTATTTATACTATCGAAAGTAATGAAGACAACAAGACATACTTAGAACGTATGGATGAAAACCTTACAAAAATTGCAGCATCTTTGCAATGAGATAAACGAAAAGGCAGCCCCTAGTGGGCTGCTTTTTTGCGTTATAATAGGTTAGAATAATGTCTTAAAATTTGAATTATATAGTATAATATATATTATCAGATTAAATAAAAAGGAGACCTAATATGGTTATCATTAATAAATCAGGGATTGCTGATGAAAGGGCTTGACCATAGTTATTATTTTGAAGGGGCAAGTTACCTATAAGCAATTTGGTCTAAATCTTTGGATAACAGGTATTTCTTTTTACATAATATCCTTCATCTTTGGTGTGGGAGGTATAATGTTGTCCATGACGGTTTAAATATAGTTTGTGTTACAATTAGCGAAATATAGGTGCTTTGGAGGTTTTATGGAAACAAAATGGTATTCAGATATTTGGCAGCTTATAGTAGCTCCCTTTAAACGCGGTATTCCACAGATTGTAGAGCATGGATCTTGTCGCAAAGGGTTCTATGCTACAGTAGCTTTGGCATTGATGTCATTCGTATTTTCAAATATTCTACCGGCTCTTCTGAGTATGATATTTGTGGATAAACTTAATGTTGCACTTACTGGTGCGGCAGCTCTTTCTGGGGTTGGCTTATTAGGTCTAGCGGTTGGCTTGCTATTTGCTTTTATTGGTATTGCTATTTATTCTGCTATTTTTTCTTGGGTCGCTAATAAATTTGATGCCAATACTACATATGAGTCTGTATTAAAAATTATGTGGTATGAACAAGCTTATAATCAGATTATGGGGCTAGTTTATTTCATTGGATTCCTATTACTATCATTGCCATTTTTGCTGCTACTAGGCTCTCATCCTGATTCTACAGTAGGTAGTATTGTATGGATAACTATTATTATATTCGCAACGATAGCTTTTGCAGTTTATACATTCTGGGTATGCTTAACATTATTGAGTCGCCAAATTAATAAATCCCGTTTAGCAACTTTTGGCATTTCTATTATTACGAGTTTAATTCCTGTAATCATTTTAGGTATCTTGATTGGTATGGTAGTACTTGCTACTTCCAGATAATTACATAACATGAAAAATATGAAAGGGGCTGTAACAAAACAGTCCTCTTTTTTATATTTTAAAGGAACCACAATTAGAATATGGTAAAACCACATTCTTTTATAGGCTCTTTTGTGTTATAATGATGAACGGAAAATGAAAAGGAACTATTTTTTATAGTTCCTTATTGTGTGTTGTATGTTATAGTATTCAAACTTAAATGTTGTGTATGTATATTGCATAAAAGGTGGTGATACCTATGATGGTGGGTTTAATGCAGTTTATCTATCGTTTATTAAACCCTATTGAAGAGAATAATCCTCGTATGTATCACTTTGATATTGCCTATGGACAACTCATAGGTATGCTACTATTAACACTCATATGTTATCAATTTACTATTGTAGGTGAAGGCGTATATTTAGATGCTATACGTGCGTTTATACGCAATTCTTCGTTATTAGTAAGGTGGGAATCGCTATCTCTTCCAGTAGGTCAACATGAAATACAACTTTTTTTGGAACAGATGGGTAGTCCTAGAGAATTTTGGAATATGGGTCGCTTTGCATGGGTAATCGGAAAAGTTATTTTCATGGCATGTATCATTATAGTTTATGCGGTTGCTCAACAGCGTAAATTTTATGTTCGAACTGTTACAACTGGTATTTTGCATATCATGTCATTTGCTCAACTTGTTGTGGCATTGATTACTTTTACAGCAGGGATTATGCTGATTTTAACTTCGGTACCATTAATACTGCAAGCGATCATTGGCTTCTGTATGATTGTGCTATGTGTTTTAAGTACCGTATTATTGTTACAAACTATGGGACGTATTGTGGGAGCATGTATTAATGGGACCCCTTATGAAGGTTTGATTCTAATGTTGATTGCTCTTTTGGTAGCACACGTGTTTGAATGGATTTATATGTTGACTCGATAAAATACATATGATATATCTAGGACGAGAGTTGGCTCGTCCTTTTTTATTAGCTTTAAACTAAAAGGAGCATTTATGACATGGTATAAGGATATATTGCATTTATTTACCAAACTTAGCGAACAATCTTTTCAAAATATTATTAATTATGGATCTCATACAAGAGCCATTCTGAATCTAGTCGTATCTACTATTGTATTATATATAATGACCTATAGCTTACCGTTTATGGTGAAAGTTATATCTCCAATGCTCGGGATTAAACGGATTACTGGGTTAACTCATTTTGATGTAATTAGTATTTTAGCAAGTTCTGTATTTTTAATTTTTCAAATTATCATCGGTTCATTTGTTATATGGCGCTTACTTGTTTTATTAGGTGGTCGTGGTACTTATGGTGGGGTATTGCGCAATTATATATATGGATTAGCTTATACAAATGCACTTCGCACGGTTGTCTTAGTATTAATTCATATACTAGGGATTATTTTTTTCTCTTTGTCTCTTCAAAAATATGTAGGGGATATGGCCTATCTTATTACGATGTTCAGCCAGTATTATGCTGTGTTCATTGTAGCCCAATTAATGAGACGTTATGTTGAACTAGGTATCGTTAAAACTTATATTGTTATGTTTGTTGTGGCATTATTATCTGTCTCCGTATCGCCTCAATGGATTCGTTTTGTTCATACATTATTTAAATAATATATTGTCATAAGAATTAAAAACCGCAAGATAAATATCTTGCGGTTTTTTGCTCATTAACCCAGTTGAGCTTCGTAATGTTGTAACAATAGTTCTACATTATCTTCGTCGTATTCGATTTGTTGTGACCATCTTGCAACTTGCTTTAAGGGTTGTCCCTCTAATGCGCTGGCTATAAGTATATAGTCAGTACCATCCTTTGCATAAGCTAAGATAGATTCCAAGGAATAGTCTGATAGCATATCGATTTGGCGATACAATATATATTGGTACACTTTGTTAAATAGGCTCATATCCTCTTGCTGTATATAGGTCTGTACGGATGCGATGAGTTGGTCTAGTTTACTAGATAATGTATTAACTTGTGCTGTCCAATTCTCATCGATGGGTTCCGTTTGTTTATATAGGTCTAATAGTTCTTTGAAAGACTGCTTTGAGGGCTTTGGCGTATATTGGAATAGATTAGGATCTAAATCAAAGGCTAATAATTCAAAAATATTGTGGAGTGTTAATCGCTCCTCTGGTTTGAATTCATTATGGTCATCTTCAATTGTAAAGAGGAGAAAGTCCATCGGTTCTTGTTGGGCTAATAGTTCAACCGATGCTTCACAAGATAATCCAACGCCACATAGTTCTAAGTCTTCAATGTATTTATAAAAGCGTGGATGCATATGACAGGTGTCACAAAGTCCTTCTTCTCCCAATTCAAGAACTACCTTGCATAGACCTTTTTCATTGAGTAAGGGACACATAGGTTGTGCTTTAGAAAAGATAAAATGACTGCCTTCATCATCAACAGTGATGGCTTGGCGTAAGCTTTCACCAAGAGAACCTGTCATGGAATGATAACGTTCAGCAGTAGGCTCATCTATATCGATGGTCCACAGCTGACAACATGTATTTTCGCATTGATCGGCCTTGCATTGAAATTTGTGATATATAGTGGGGTAAATTGAAATCATAGTTAGCTCACATGTAGTTACAAAAATAAATCTATGTGCATTGTATCATAGGGCGCAGGTACATGCACTAATTATATAAATAAAGATTATAAACCGCGTTGATTTAGTGTATAATTGTATATATATTGTTATGATAACTGTTTGAGATATGGAGGAACCAATGAGATCATTTTTTGTAAAAGGTAGCCTTGTATTGGCCTTGGCAGCGGCATTTGGCATGCCAAATGCAAGTGCAGCCCCTTTAGTAGCTGTAGAGCCAACTGTGGCAGTTGTTGATGGCAACCATGCGGCGATTGTAGGTGCTAATGGTTTATTAAATGCTTTTATCCAAAATCATCCAAATGCAGGAATTACGGAAATCGCCTTTGATGCGGATGGAGGTCAAATTAAGTATGATGTAGAGGGTTTTGATGAATCTGGCAAGTATGAGTTAACGTATATCTATGCTACTAATCAAATCTTTGAAAAGCGCGAAGGGGACTTCCATAAATCACTAAAGAAAAAATCGTTTGATCCTCGGGAAATCTTACCGCCTGCAGCTGTGGTGAACTTTGCTTATGCCCAAACAAAAGGTAAAGCTGTGAGCCTTAATGAATGGGCTGTGCGTTATGATAAAGGTAAGATCGTGTACAAAGTTAGCTTTGGTACAGCAGATAATAAAGAGGTACATGTGCGTATGGATGCAATGAATGGTAAATTGCTATCTGTTAAATTTGACGATTAATATATGATTGACTAGTTATTATATCTTAATAGTGCCTAGTTATTTTATTTTGAATATAATAATTAAATGCCTTAATACTATTTTTCTTAAAAAAATAACTAGTATTGAGGCATTTTTTGTGAAAGTTTGCTCATGAATGTGAAATTTTAGATATTGATACGTATATTTTGAAGCCGTTTATCCCTTATTTATGGGATGAACGGCTTTTGATATGTTTTTCATGGAATTTTTAAGTATAAAGTAAATCCCATAGGATTTCATAGGAATTATATATAAATTCATTCTAAACTCACTATAAAATAAGCTTTTAACAGTGCTTCTACATTTTGACTTCATAGACTGTCGATAGTATGTGTACCAGTCGAAAGACAAACTCAACTATATCTGAAATTTCCAAGCTATATATCTACAAGTCCATGCTGGATATATGTTTTGGAACTTACATGATGACATTGAGTTGACTGGAAATATACATGCGTAAAGTTGCATGTAAATGAATTAATAAGGAGGACAATATGAAAAAATCTATTTTAAAAAGTAGTATTGCTTTAGCAGTGGCTGGCGTATTTGGTGCCACTGTAGCTGTAACAGCAGCTGAACCAGTAACTCCAATGCCTGTTACGCAAGAAACAGCGAGTGCAGCGACTCCAGCACAACCAGTTACTGATCCAGTAGTTCCTACTACAGCGGTGGCTCCAGATGTGGCTACTACTGCAGTTGCACCTAAAACTCCGGTAGCTCCTGTAGCAGACGGTAATCAAGTAGGTACAGCAGTTCGTAATACTACACCAGTTCCAACAGCTACACAAGATGTTAAAACACCAGTAGCTCAAGAAACTGTAGTACCTAGTACAGAAAATCCTGCAGCAGCAGTTCCTACTATTGAAACTGCATCTGTAGCTAAAGCTCCTAGTGAAACAAGAGTAGTACGCGGTGGCGATAAAAAATCAGAATCTGTAGCAAAGCATGATAAAGAAGTTAAAAATACTAAAAAAGCTGCAGTAGACAAAGCGCCTAAAGTAAAAGTTGTGAAAGACGAAAAAAAGGCTGATAAAGAAGAGCCTACTAAAGAGGAAAAAAAACTCTAAAAGTAGAAAATCACAACCTAGCACAACCAATCAGCAAGAAGGCGTAGTAGACCAAAATAGTATTTTCGTAGTTGGTGCTAATTATTTAATTGACCAATTCGAAAGTAAATTTGGAAACTCCAAAATCACTAATGTATCCTTCAAAACTCAAGGTAAAACTGCCATTTATGAAGTAGCTGGTTTTAATACTAGTGGTGCTCATTCTATGACTCTAGATGTGGCTACTGGTAATGTAACGGATGGTACTCCTAAAGCATATGACGCATCTATGGAAGCTAGTGCTATTGATGCTGGAACAGTAATACCTCCACATGTGGCAATTAATGCAGCTTTCGTACAGTCTGGCAAGGTAGCGACTGGTATTAATGCGTGGTCTCTTGCTAATCAAAATGGTAAACCACTATATACCATAGAATTCCATGATGCACAAAATAAACCGATATCCGTTGTATTGGATGCTAAAACAGGGACGGTAGCAAAATAAGTTGATCTCCTATTCTATAGCGCTGTAAAGCAAACCCTTTCAAAAACGAACACTAAGCACTCAAAACTATACACACATAACATAAATACACTTACACACACATACACAACACATAAAACACACACAATAAACAACACACACAATAAACAATTACACACAGCCCTCTGGATTGGATAGATAAACATTGACTCTCTCCTATGCCGTCTATCGTTCAGAGGGCCCCTTATGAATTGTGGTTCCCTCCGAATCATAAGATTATATACTTGGTATATATACTCTCTCTCACAATAAGAACGTAACTGCTTTACAGCACGCTGGGTATAGGAGAGCAAGAAAGCCCGTATCACATGTAGAATTCTACATGTGATACGGGCTTTCTTTATTTTACATAGATTAAATATATTGTCGTGGTACACGCTCTGAGAATCCACAAAAGATTTCATAAGGAATTGTAGAAGCAAGGGCTGCAATTTCTAAAGCAGAAATGCTTTCATGACCTTGAGACCCTAGAAGTACCACCTTATCGCCAGGTTTTACCGTGATTGTATCTGGAACAGAAACCATGAATTGATCCATACAAATACGACCTACTACGGGACAACGAGTGCCATGAATCAGTACGGTGCCCCGATTGGATAAACTACGAGGGTAGCCATCCGCATAGCCTACAGGGATAGTAGCAATTGTCATTGGCTCAGTTGTGATATAGGTAGATCCATATCCAATGCCTTCGCCAGCAGGGATATGTTGTACATGAACAACTTCACTATGGAAAGATAAAACAGGTTTTAAGCCCAATCGATTTGGTACATCAAGAGATGGCATGATACCGTATTGAATAATACCAGGACGAGCATCTGTGAATAGACTATCTTTGACAGATAAAAGACCTGCACTGTTGGCGAGGGAGAAACGGTAATCTGCTTCTGGACGGAATGCTCGTATTTCATCTACCATGCGATGAAATTTTTGCGTTTGGCTATGGGCGTGTGATTGATCCGCCGCATCAGCATTGCTCATGTGGGAGAAGAATCCGTCTATTTCCAAATTTTCGTAGGACTCAATGCGTTTGATAAACTCAATGGCATCCTCAGGCTTGATACCGATGCGATGCATGCCTGTATCGACGGCAACAGCAACGCGAATAATCATGTCGTGATTATCGGCTACTTTATCGAGTGCTTCCAAGTCTGTAGATTCACAAACGGCAGGAATCGAATTAGTGTCTGCCACAAGTTCAAAGGATTGTGGTCTTGTGAGTCCTAATAAATAAATAGGTACCATAATACCTGCATTGCGAAGTGGTACGGATTCCTCTGGAATAGCAACGGCTAAGGATTCGTAACCTTCCTCCACGGCAATACGACCCATCATAACACTGCCGTGGCCGTAGCCATTGGCCTTGATAACAGCGGTGGATGTGCTCCATTCCGGTAAACTATCTTTAATTTTGCGCAAATTCTCGCGAACGAGACTTGTATTTATGGTCAAATAGGTAGGTCTCATGGTATTCCTCAATTCTATATAACATTACTTTTATTTTATAACTTTTGGGGAATTACACAATACTTTTGTGAAAGTTATATACAGAAAAATGAGTTTTACTTTGAATTTTATAGGCTTTATACATATATTATATACAATAATTGTGAAAGTATACTACTTTATAGGAATAGATATGTTATTTCTGTCTCTTATACACATCTCCGAGCCC
>OKWA01000195.1_pt1 | contig 43101 bp, 36 predicted proteins | sample 1606861 | NCBI WGS metagenome assembly OKWA01 (sample SAMN03281007, study PRJEB24777) | human gut metagenome | isolation source: fecal sample PR166 from 1 month old female Malay infant, vaginally... | reverse complement strand
CCGCCGGGCGGATTTCGCGCTCACTCTTTATGAGGAACAAACCCCGATCACGCGCTCAAAAATTACGATGAACGTCGGGGGGCTGTGATACTCATGGAATCAGACATGATCACGCTCCCGTCGTCAGATGGATGGCGACGGCGACCAGGAAACAGGCCGCCGTGACGGTCGTGATGAAACGGATGATGAACCGCGGTCGGCATTCCGTGACCAGCATCAGCGTGTTTTTGAGGTCCAGCATCGGCCCGAAAAGCAGAAAAGCGAGCATGGCGGAAGTGGGCAGCACGCCGGTTATGCTTGTGGCGATCACCGCATCGGATGTGGAGCACAGCGAGCAGAGGAAAGCCATCGCCATCGCCGCCGCGATCAGCGCCACGGCACTGATGCCGTCGATTGTGACGGAATCGTCGGGCAGCGGGGACAGTGCGGTGCGCACGACGGATGCCGCGATCGTGCCGAACAGCAGAATCGGCATCATGCGCATGACGTCGTCGTGCGTGTGCCTAAGGAAGTGCGCGAAGCGAGAACGTCCATCCCGCTCCGCAGGTTGTCGCGCGGTGCAGCCGTTGCAGGCCGGCGTCCGGCCCGTCGTCAGCGGAATGTCTCGTACGGTGGAGGAGTGGGCAGGGCGGAGGGCGAACGACAATCCCACGGCGATCGCCACCAGCACGCCCAGGCCCACACGGGCCGTCACCATCCAGGGGCTGCCCGTGAACGCGAACCACGTGGACCATATCGCCATCGGGTTCATCACCGGGGCCGCGCACAGCAGCGCCGTCGCGTACGGCAGCGGTAGCCGCTTGCGCACCAGATTCGCGAACGTGGGCACCACCATGCAATCGCATACCGGCAGGCACAGTCCGCCGATTATCGCCATCGCCAGTCCGCCGGCCAGCGATCTCGGCATGTGCCGATCCAGTGCGTCGGCGCTGACGAATGTGCTGACCGCGGCCGACATCATCGCGGCCGACAGCATGAACGGGATCGTCTGCAGTATGAGCCCGCTGACGCCGGTGCCGATGCGAACCAGCGGGATCGGCAGGCCGTGCGATTCGAACATGGAGGACGCGGCGATGAGGAACGCCGCCAGCGGTGCACCGATGATGAGAAACAGGTAATGCGCCGAATGGTCGCGCTCATCGCCGCCGTTGGCGTCAACGGCGTGGTGCCCCCGTCCGATGACGCCATGAACCGTGCCAGTGTGATGCCCCGATGACATTATGGTGCTCCTTCGAGTTGGCGGCACGGGCCGTCGGTGTGGAAATGCGCCACCATATCATACCACGATGATAATGGTTCCCAATGCCAAAAAGGTGCCGTCTCTCGTTTCGAGAAGCAGCGCCTGGAATGCAAGTCCCTGCCGAGGCCATGTCGTTGGCGTCGGAGGCTGGTTCGCGTGGGTCAACCCATCACGCCTCGGGCCGCGGGTCTACTGCGGTTTCACGTATCCCTTGCGCGCGGCCCGCGCCTTCCATTGCGGCCTGCGCGCATGCGGGTTCGCGCTTGGCGTTCTGGCTTTTAGCAGCGTCATCGGCCTTGCCCCGCTTTCCGGTGGTGGGTTCTGCTTGTCGATCACATAACGATGCCCGCGGCGGCGCACGGCGCACGGACCGTCCTTGCGCGTCACCGAGCATATCGACGATTTGCCCTTCATGTCGTTGCTCCGTTCCGTGGCGTTGATGGATTCATGCGGTTTCGATGGACCGTGATGCGACGGATCGACGGCTGCTCTTCGCCGTGCCGGGCGCCCCCGCGACACGTCTTCTCCCTCAGGCTGATGCGGGGCGGTCCGAACTGCGGTCGAAGGCGCGCTGGCGTCCGCGTGACACGCCAACACGATAACGATAATGAGAACAAATCTCAATAATGCGTATACTGTGAATCACGAGAACGGGAGAAAGCCCGTCACCATCCGGAGAGGAACGGAACAACAAATGCAGATCTCATCTATCATCAAGCGCGCCGTCGCAGGCGTGGCGGCCGCCTCGATGCTGGTGGTCGTCGCGGCATGCGGAACGAGCAGGGACAACAAGATCTCCGGAGGGGAAGGCGGCAGCACCATCGAGGTCGTCGCCAGCATCAACCAGTGGGGTTCCGTCGCCAAGGATCTCGGCGGCTCCCATGTCGACGTTACCAACATCATGACGAAGACCGATGTCGAAGCGCATGACTACGAGCCCACCAGCCAGGACGTCGCGAAGTTCGGCACCGCGAAGGTCGTCGTCGTGAACGGCGCCGACTACGACCCGTGGGCGTCCAAAGCCGCATCCGCGACGAAGGCCACGCTGGTCGCCGCCGCCGAGACCGCCGGCATCAAGGAAGGTGGCAACCCGCACGTCTGGTTCTCCGCCAAGGTGCGTAACAGCACCGCCGACGCAATCACCGCCGCCTACCAGAAGGCCGATCCGAGCCACAAAGACGACTACGCCAAGCTCAACAAGGAATGGCATGCCAAGGAGGATCAGCTGGAAAGCAAGATCAAGGACGCCTCCGCCAAGACCAAGGGCGTGCCGTACGCCGCAACCGAATCCGTCGCATGGTACCTCGCCGATGACCTGGGCATGAAGGACGCCACCCCGACCGGTTACGCACAGGCCTCCGCCAAGGAAAGCGAGCCCGCCCCGTCCGACGTCAAAGCGTTCCAGAACGCCCTCAAGGGCGGCTCCATCAAGATGCTGGTCTTCAACACGCAGGAGGCCGACCCCACCACCGATCAGATCACCGGCGCCGCCAAGAGCGTCAACGTCCCGATCGTCGAGCTCACCGAGCAGATGCCGAAGGAACACGCCAACCTGCTCGATTGGATGAGCGCACTCGTCGACCGGTTCGCCGAGGCGTGACGCCAGCGCGCTGATTCCACCCCTATCTCCTCTATCTCCTTCAACGGCGGGAGCCTCTTCGCGAGGTTCCCGCCGTTTTCCGGCCGTCCAGTGGTTTTGGAGTCTTCTGCGGTTTTTGCGCGATATGTCGTTGGTTGGGGCAGATGCATGTCGAGGCCTCCGCATCCGGCATGGCGTCGAGCGTCTGCCCGGCCTTCCCGCTCACCGGTTTGTTCGTGCTCGGTTTGTTCGGGCCCGGTCCCGGGCATCCCTGGCCGACCTGTGGGATCGGCGTCGGGCATGGCCCCGTCCTCCTTCCAACCGCGATTGATAGTCCGGCGACTAGAGGCCACGCCCGGCAGGCCATGCCCCCGCGTCGGAGACCACCACCACAGTGCGCAAGAAAACGGACGTTATCCCCCTCTCCCGCCCTTTCGGTAGGCTTGAACCATGTCCTTCAACGATCCTTTCTCGATATTGTTCGGCAATGGCGGCGGTTCGCGGCGCGACAATGCGGACGACGACCCCGTCATCCTCGACGTCAAGGTCGATGGCGACGGCCCGTCCCGCGGCGCCGGCGCCGGCCCTTCCGGCCCCTCCCGTCCGCCACGTGGGCCGTCCGGTCCGCGCATCGCCAGCGCCCCGGCGTCCGGCGATGTCGGCCCTGGCCGTGGCACCAGGATCCTGATCGGCGTGGTCCTCGCCCTGGCCATCGTCGGCGGCCTGTTCTTCGGTCTGTCCCGATTCATCACCGATCTGATGTGGTACGGACAGCTCGGCTTCCAATCCGTGGTGTGGACCCAGCTCGGCGTGAAAATCGGTCTATGGGTGGCATACGCATTGCTGATGGCCTTGACCGGTTTTATCGCCGCATGGCTGGCCATTCGCGCCCGCCCGGACTCCGCGGATGGCTCCACGATTCGCATCAACGGTGATGTGGTGGAAGTCGGCAAATCGGCGAGCTCCAAGACCGCACGTCGCGTGGCCGTGGTGATTTCGCTGATTGTCGGCGTGATTTTCGGCTCCCAGTTCAACGCGAACTGGAGCGAGATCCTGCTTATGTTCAACGCGCAGAAGTTCGGTACCACAGACCCGCAGTTCGGACTCGACAACGGCTTCTACGTGTTCGTACTGCCTGGCCTGAAGCTCGTGCTCGCAGCCGTGGCCATGCTGCTGGGCGTAGGCCTCGTGTTCTCATTGGTCACGCATGTGCTGATGGGCGGCATCCGCATCACCATGCCGGTCAACGGCCGTGGCCTGTTCGCCATCACCAAACGCGCTCGTCGTCAGCTCGGCATCTGGCTGATTCTTAACATGCTTGCGTGGTCCGTACGTCAGGTACTGGGTGTTTTCGAACAGCTCACCGTGCAGGGCTCGCGTATCACTGGCGCTTCCTACACCGCAGTGCATGCCAACATTCCCGTCACCTTCATCATGGCCGCATTGACCGCCATCCTTGGCGTGGTGCTGGGCGTATGGCTGATGCAGTCCCATGCGCTTGAAGGCCAGGCGTCCATCGGTGTGCGCGCCTCTGCTGCGTTCAAAGCCTGGCGTGTGCCGGTCATTGCCATTGCCGCTACCGTAGTGGTCGGCATGGTGCTCACCATTGCTTGGCCCATGCTGCTGCAACGCTTCCGCGTCAACCCGAACGCGCAGGAGATGGAATCCACCTATATCCAGCGCAACATCGATGCCACTCGCGCCGCCTACGGTCTCGACAAGCTCAAAACCGAGCAGTACAAGGTGACCGACAAGGGCGAGCAAGGTGCACTGGCCAAGGAGGCCGACACCACCGCGCAGATTCGTCTGCTCGACCCGCAGGTCGTCAGCCCCACGTTCAAGCAGCTGCAGCAGTCCAAGCAGTACTACACCTTCGCCGACACGCTTGCCGTCGATAAGTATGAGATTGATGGCGTCTCCCAAGACACCGTGATCGCTGCGCGTGAGCTTGACCTGGCTGGCAACGACAACCGCAACTGGGTCAACGACCACACCGTGTACACCCATGGTTATGGCGTGGTGGCCGCTTACGGCAACAAGGTGACTGCCGACGGCCAGCCCGAATTCTTTGAATCGGGCATCCCCACCCAAGGCAAGCTCACCGAGTCCGAAAAGTACGAGCCACGCATCTACTTCTCGCCGAACACCACCGAATACTCGATTGTCGGCGCACCTGAAGGCACGCAGGCTTGGGAATTCGATTACCCGACCGGTTCCGAAGGCGCTTTGACCACGTTCAAGGGCGATGGCGGACCGTCGGTCGGCAACCTGTTCTCCCGGATTCTCTATGCAATCCGCTTCGGTTCGGACCAGATCCTGTTCTCCGACCGTGTGACCAGCGAATCCCAGATTCTCTACGACCGTTCCCCGAAGGAACGTGTGGCCAAGGTCGCGCCGTACCTGACGCTTGACGGCCGTGTGTACCCAGCTGTGGTCGATGGCCGCGTCAAGTGGGTCGTCGATGGCTACACCACCTCCGACGCCTACCCGTATTCGCAGATGACCGATCTCGGCAATGCCACCAAGGACTCCACCACGGTGTCTTCGTCGACGGTGTCCAGCCTGGGTTCGCAGCAGGCCAACTATATCCGTAATTCGGTCAAGGCCACTGTGGACGCATACGACGGTTCCGTGGACCTGTATGTGTGGGATCAATCCGACCCGGTGATCAAGGCGTGGGAGAAGATCTTCCCCGGCCAGTATCACCAGTTGTCCGAAATCTCCGGTGACCTGATGAGTCACCTGCGTTACCCGGAAAGCCTGTTCAAGGTGCAGCGCGAACTGCTCTCCAAGTACCATGTGACTTCCGCCAACCAGTACTACTCGGGCGAGGACTTCTGGCAGACGCCGGTCGATCCGACCGAATCCCAGTCCCAGCAGGACCAGGACATCCTGCAGCCGCCGTACTACCTGACCTTGCAGACCGGTGGCACCGAGGAACCGGTGTTCTCGCTGACCTCCACCTACATTCCGGCTGGCCAGTCCACCCGTGAGATCCTGACCGGCTTCCTGTCGGTCGACTCGGATGCCGGCAATGAGAAGGGCAAGATAGGCTCGAACTACGGCACCATCCGATTGCAGGAGCTGCCCAAGGATTCGAACGTACCGGGCCCCGGCCAGGCGCAGAACAACTTCAACGCCAATGCCGATGTGTCCAAGGAACTGAACTTGTTGCAGTCCGGTGACACGCAGGTGGTGCGAGGCAACCTGCTCACCCTGCCGCTCGGTGGTGGCTTGGTGTACGTGCAGCCCGTGTACGTCAAGTCTTCGGGTGCCACGTCGTTCCCGCTGCTGAAGAAGACGCTGGTGGCATTCGGCGATCAGGTCGGCTTTGCCAACACGCTTGATGAGGCGCTCGATCAGGTGTTCGGTGGTGACTCCGGTGCAGCGGCCGGCGATGCCGAGAATGTGTCTGGCGGCGGATCATCCGACTCCTCGAACACCGGCGGACAGGATGCCAGCAATCAGTCCGGTTCCGACACCTCCGGCGACCAGTCCCAGTCTGATGGCCAGTCCGGCACCACGGACGGCAAGTCGGATTCTGGCACGTCATCCGGGCAGTCCGGCACCGCTCGCAGTCCCGAACTCCAGCAGGCATTGAACGATGCCGCCCAAGCCATGAAAGACAGCCAGTCCGCCATGAAGAACGGCGATTGGACCGCCTACGGCAAGGCCCAACAGCAGCTCGAAGAAGCCCTCAACAAGGCCATAGAGCTCGACAAGTAATTCACCGAAACAAGGTGGCTCCCGCTGGCGGGAGCTGTCAGCGCAGCTGACTGAGGGTGGTCAAGAGTGACTAATGCTATCACCCTCAGTCGCGGATAAACCGCGACAGCTCCCGGCAGCGGGAGCCATGCTATTGTCTGGAGTCATGCCATACACTTTCCGTCTAGCCGTCGAGTCTGATATCCAAGCCATCACCGACATCTACAACGCCTCGGTGGTGGTCGGCGGAGCCACCGCGGACCTGACTGCGCGCACCCTCGACCAGCGCCGTGCGTGGGTCGAATCCCATAAACCTCCATATGGCGTATTCGTGGCGGAATCAGAGGGCGGGCAAGTCATCGGCTTTGGTTCGCTCTCCGTGTTCTACGATCGTGCCGGCTATGACGGCGTCACCGATCTCGCCTACTACATCGCCCCCGCATGGCAAGGCAGGGGAGCGGGCACGTTCATGCTGGACAATCTCCTACGCGAGGCCCGCGCCCGTCACATGCGCAAAGCCTGCGGCATCATCTTTGCCGACAACGCCGGCTCAATCGCCCTCATGCGACGATTTGGCTTCACCCAGTTCGGTCTCATGCCCGCCGCCGCCACCGACTCCACCGGCACCATGCGTGATATGTCCTACTGGTATCTCGACCTCTAAGTACAATCGTTGCGTTTGTAGGCTGGCGAGACAAGACGAGGAACGGATATGGCATCGGATTTTTGGCTGATTGCGGGACTGGGCAACCCGGGCAAGAAATATGAGGACACGCGACACAACATGGGCTTCATGACAGCCGACGTGCTCGCCGAACGCTGGAGCGTGAACTTCGCCGATCACAAGGGTCTTGCCATGCTCGGTAAGAGCACGATGAATCTTGACGGTCGCACCATCAAGTTCTTTCTGGCCAAGCCGTTGACCTACATGAACGACTCGGGCAATGCCGTGGCCTCCATCAGCGCCTACTATCAGATCGAACCCGACCACATCGTGGTGATTCACGATGACATGGACTTGGAATTCGGACGCATCAAGGTCAAGGCTGGTGGCTCCGCGGGCGGACATAACGGCATCAAATCCATTGACCGTTCGCTTGGCACACCGAAATATGCACGTGTACGTATGGGTGTCGGCCACTCCAAGCGTGGTGCGCATGCGCATGACAACACGGTGAACTGGGTGCTGGGTGGCTTTGGTCCGGATCAGCGCAAGCAACTGCCTGAATTCCTGGCTGATGGTGCCGATGCCGCCGAAGGAATCATCTTCCATGGTCTTGCCAAGACCCAGGAGAAGTTCAATGGCCGCTAAGGCGAAAACTTCCGACACGCAGTCTTCCCGTGGACAAGCGGCAGACAGCCGGACCGTGCATCCGGATCTGATCAACGGCTCGCTTGCCGGCATACTGTCCGAACTTGAGCGGGACAAGACATTCCTGAGCCTCGCCGCAGGCGACATCGAAGCTTCGGACGACGTCGATAATTCCATTCTGGCCGGTGTGCCTGAGGGTCTTCGCCCGGCACTGGCCGCGGCCATTGCTCAGGGCACGAACGGCAACTCAGGCAAGCCGGTGGTGTTGGTCGTGGCTTCCGGCCGCGAAGCCGAGGAAACCGTGGGATCGCTGCGCTCCTGGTATGACGGCGACCCGAACGATATCGCCCAGCTCGAGGCGTGGGAAACCCTGCCTCACGAGCGCCTGAGCCCGCGCGCGGACACCGTGGCCAGCCGTATGGCCGTGTTCCGCAGACTGAAGCACCCGAGTGACGCCAATCCGATGTTCGGGCCGATTCGCATCCTTGTCATGCCGATTCGCTCGCTGATTCAGCCGGTGGTCCAAGGCCTTGGCGACGTCGAACCGCTCGTATTCATGGTAGGGGAGGATCTGCCGCTTGACGAGGCAGCCAAGCGACTCATCGAAAACGCCTACACGCGCGTGGAACTGGTCATGGATCGCGGCGAATTCGCCGTGCGTGGTGGCATTCTCGACGTATTTCCGCCCACCGCGCCGCACCCGGTGCGTATCGAATTCTTCGGTGACGAAATCGACACTATCAAGGAATTCCACGCTTCCGACCAGCGCACCTATGGCGAGGGGCTCAAAACCATCTGGGCCACCGCTTGCCGCGAACTGCAATTGACCGATGCCGTGCGCACCCGTGCCAAGGCCCTGATCGGTTCGATTCCCAACGCCGAAGACATGCTCGAATCCATCGCCAACGCCATTCCGGTCGAAGGTATGGAATCTCTGATGCCCGCGCTTGTGGATCACTTGGAACCGGTGGGCTCCATGCTGCCCAAGCATGCTGTGGTGCTGCTTAGCGACCCTGAAAAACTACGCCGTTCCGCTGAAGATCTGGCCAAAACCGCCAACGAGTTCCTGGCCGCCAGCTGGCATGTGGCCGCATCCGGCCACGGCGCCGGCGCGCCCATCAGCTTCGACGAAGCCAGTTTCCTTGACTATGCGGAGACCGTCAGTTCGCTTGAATATTCAGAGCATCCGGTAGTTCGTCTCACCAGTTTCGGTGTGGACACCACACTGGCCGGCCATGTGCAGCTCGACGCGCAGAATCCAGCGGAATTCCGAGGAGACGAGTCTAAAGCTTCGCAGGGCATCGACGGTCTGTTGGAAGCCGGGTTCCATGTCACTATCACCGCCGCTGCTGCCGGCACCCTGGCCCGTCTGAAGCGTGCGCTCAACACCGCCGGCATCACCACGTTCGATGCCATCCGTTCCCAGGCCGTTGACGGATTCGTGGGCAAGGCCGCCAAAATCGCCCTGCTCACCGAACGCGACCTGACCGGTCGAAGCTCTGCGGTTGCTGTGGCCAAAACGCCGAAGCGCCGGCGTAAGGCCATCGATTTGGTGGAACTCAAAAAAGGCGATTACGTGGTGCATGAGCAGCACGGCATCGGCCGATTCGTGGAAATGCGCCAGCGCACCATTGGCACCGGCGCCAACAAGACCACCCGTGAATACCTGGTCATCGAATACGCGCCTTCCAAGCGCGGTGCACCGGCGGACAAGCTGTTCATCCCCACCGATCAGCTTGATCAGGTCAGCAAATACATCGGTGCCGAAGTCCCCAAGCTCAACAAACTCGGCGGCTCCGACTGGGCGGCCACCAAGGCCAAAGCCCGCAAGCACGTCCACGAGATTGCCGAAGACCTGATTAAGCTCTACTCCGCCCGTCAGCGTGCCAAAGGTTTTGCGTTCAGCCCGGACACTCCATGGCAAAAGGAGCTGGAGGACGCCTTCCCCTATCAGGAGACCGCAGACCAGCTCACCACTATTGACGAAGTCAAGTCCGACATGGAAAAGCCCGTGCCCATGGACCGTCTTATCTGCGGTGATGTGGGCTTCGGCAAAACCGAAATCGCCGTACGTGCCGCATTCAAAGCCGTACAGGACGGCAAGCAGGTGGCGGTGCTCGTGCCCACCACTTTGCTCGTTCAACAGCATCAGGAAACCTTCACCGACCGCTTTGAAGGATTCCCGGTGAATGTGGCCGCCATGAGCCGCTTCCAAACCACCAAGGAGATCAACGCGACCATCGAAGGCCTGGAAAACGGCACGGTGGACGTGGTCATCGGTACGCACAAACTGCTGAACCCGAAAATCAAGTTCAAGGATTTGGGACTCGTCATCATCGACGAGGAGCAGCGTTTCGGCGTGGAACACAAGGAAACGCTGAAAGCCCTGCGCACCAACGTGGACGTGCTATCCCTGTCCGCCACGCCTATTCCGCGTACGTTGGAAATGGCCGTGACCGGCATTCGTGAGATGTCCACGCTCGCCACACCGCCAGAAGACCGTCTGCCGGTGCTTACCTATGTGGGTGCCTATGAGGACGCGCAGGTCACCGCAGCCGTGCGCCGAGAACTGCTGCGCGGCGGCCAGGTGTTCTATGTGCACAACCGCGTGCAGGACATCTCGTCCATTGCTGACAAGATTCACACGCTGGTACCTGAGGCGCGCGTCGGCATCGCCCACGGCAAGATGGGGGAGAAGCAGCTCGACCAGATCATCCGCGACTTCTGGCATCGCGACATCGACGTGCTCGTGTGCACCACGATCATCGAAACCGGTCTCGATATCTCCAATGCGAACACACTGATCGTCGACCATGCCGACCGATTCGGTCTGAGCCAGCTTCACCAGTTGCGTGGCCGTGTGGGCCGTGGCCGCGAACGCGCCTACGCCTACTTCCTGTATGACCCGTCCAAGCCGATGACCGAGCAGTCGCACGACCGACTCGCCACCATCGCTCAGAACACGGCCCTCGGCTCCGGCTTCGACGTGGCCATGAAGGATCTGGAACTACGCGGCACCGGCAACCTGCTGGGCGACGAGCAGTCCGGCCATATCGAGGGCGTCGGCTTCGACCTGTATGTGCGCATGGTCTCCGAAGCCGTTGAAAAATACAAGGAACCCGATGAGGACGTCGAGCCGGTGTCCGTGTCCATCGATCTGCCTATCGAGGCGTCGATTCCGATTGACTACATCGATTCCGACAAGCTGCGTTTGGAGGCATACCGCAAGCTCGCTTCCGCACGCAATGAAGCCGACCTCAAGGATTTGAAAGAAGAACTCGCCGACCGTTACGGCAAGCCTCCGGTCGAATTCGAAACCCTCTTCGACGTGGCTCGCTTGAAGTTCAAGGCGCGCAAGCTCGGCGTTTCGGAGATTCTGGCGCAATCCAACCGCGTGCGTATCGGACGCATTGACCCGCCCGAATCCATTCAGATGCGCATGACGAGAATCTACAAGGGCACCCAATACCGCCCGGTCACTCACCAGCTCATCGTCCCCACCCCGTTCACCGGCTCCCTGGGCCAAGGTCCCATGAGTTCCGATCAAGTAGTTCTTTGGACCAATCAGCTCCTCGATGACTTGGCATGGAGGCCACAACGATGAAAAACCAACACACGGCAACACTTGCCGGCTACGAAATTCCTCGACTCGGCATGGGCACGATGGCGCTCGCCATCGAGGGGCGGCCGACCAATCGTAATCAGGCGATCGAGACCATCCATGCCGCGCTGGATGCCGGGGTCCGTTACCTTGACACGGCGTGGTCCTATTACCTGCCCAGCAAGCCAGGAACCGGCGAGCCGGAGGACATGGGATATGGCGAATACTTGGTTCGTGACGCGTTGAACTCGTGGCACGGCCCGAAGGACGAGGTGCTTGTGGCCACTAAAACCGGCTGGTTGCGCACGCTCGACAACCATGGAAACTATAGCTGGCAGGCCGATGCCCGCCCTGAAACCATGATTGCCAACGCCAAGGAATCCGCACGGCGCCTCGGTGTAGAAACGCTCGATCTGCTGTACTCGCATTGCAACGATCCGCAGGTGCCCTACGAGGACCAGATGGGTGCGCTCAAGCAGCTCGTGGATGAGGGCGTGGCCAGAGCGGTCGGCATCTCGCGCATCGACAACAAGGACATCGAAATTGCCCATACCATTCTGGGAGACAGGCTGGTCGCCGTCCAAAACCAGTTCTCGCCGGTCCACCGCGATCCCGACCACACGATGGAAACCTGCGAACAGCTTGGACTGGCTTTCGTCTGCTGGTCGCCGCTTGGTGGCTTCCTCGATCCCTTCAATGAGCATCTGTTCGACCGATTCAAGGAAGTCGCCGACAATCACGGCTGCTCCTACCAGCGTGTCACGCTTGCTTGGGAGCTTGCACAATATGGCAATCTGTTTACGATTCCCTCCGCTAGAAACCCACAGGAGATTCAGGACTCGTTCAAAGCGGTCACTCTTGAATTGTCCGATAGCGAAATCGACTATCTCAATGATGTAATCAGCGCCTAAGCGTTTTCCTCCAAAGTTGACTGCAATCACGCGGCACACCGACATTGTGAGCGCTCACACCAAATTTTGGGCGTGTTGTTCACAACGTCCACAAATCGCACTACTCTTATGAATGTCATTCAAGATACACAACCGTTTTAAGGAGTAGTTGTGGCAGCAATTGAAAGCGTGTACGCACGTCAGATTCTGGATTCCCGTGGCAACCCGACCGTTGAGGTCTACCTGGAGACCGAAGACGGTGCTCAGGGCAAGGGTCTGGTTCCCTCCGGTGCTTCCACCGGTGAGGCCGAGGCTTGGGAGCGTCGCGATGGCGACAAGTCCGTCTACGGCGGCAAGGGTGTTCTCAACGCGGTCAAGGCCGTGAACGAGGTCATCGCTCCGAAGATCATCGGCATGGATGCCGCTGATCAGCGCGCTCTCGACGACCTGATGATCGAGCTCGACGGCACCCCGAACAAGGGCAAGCTGGGCGCCAACGCCATCCTCGGCGTTTCCCTGGCCGCTCTGTACGCCTCCGCTGAGTCCGCAGGCCTGCCGCTGTACCGCTACATCGGCGGCACCAACGGCCACATCCTGCCGGTCCCGAACATGAACATCATGAACGGTGGCGCTCACGCTGACTTCGCCACCGACATTCAGGAGTACATGATTTCCCCGTACGGCTTCGACACCTACTCCGAGGCTCTGCGCGCTGGCGTTGAGGTCTACCACACCCTGAAGAACGTCCTGAAGAAGGAAGGCCTGAACACCGGCCTCGGCGATGAGGGCGGCTTCGCCCCGAAGATGAAGTCCAACGAGGACTCCCTCAAGTACATCATGGACGCCATCTCCGCTGCCGGCTACGAGCCCGGCAAGCAGATCGGCATCTGCTTGGATGTCGCCTCCTCCGAGTTCTACAACAAGGAGACCGGCAAGTACCGCTTCGACGGTGAAGAGCGCGACTCCGCCTACATGCTCGACTACTACGAGAACCTCATCAACGAGTACCCGATCGTCTCCATCGAGGACCCGTTCAACGAGGAAGGCTGGGAAGACTGGGCTGCCATTACCGCTCGCCTCGGCGATCGTCTGCAGTTCGTCGGCGACGACCTGCTGGTCACCAACCCGGCTCGTCTGCAGAAGGCCATCGACCTCGGCGCCGCCAACTCCCTGCTGGTCAAGCTGAACCAGATCGGTTCCGTCACCGAGACCCTCGACGCCATCGAGCTGGCCACCGCCAACGGCTACACCTCCATGGTTTCCCACCGCTCCGGCGAGACCCCGGACACCACCATCTCCGACCTGGCTGTCGCTAAGAACACCCGCCAGATCAAGACCGGTGCCCCGGCCCGTGGCGAGCGCGTTGCCAAGTACAACCGCCTGCTCGAGATCGAGGAGGAGCTCGGCTCCACCGCTCAGTACGCCGGCTACAGCGCTTTCAAGGCCTGCAAGAAGTACCTGGCCAAGTGAATTGAAACGCCCGTAAAGGCGTGATATTCAGCGCAAGCTTGATGCCCGTCGCATTCGTCAAGTCGAATGCGACGGGTATTTTCGTGTGTCATGAGCAAGTCGTTCCGCACCGGCAAGTCCGGTAAATCTGGCAAAGTCGGTAAACCCGGCAAAGCAAAGGCCAGAAAGAAAAACAGTGCGGGACCAATCGCATTTTTCGTTTCCCTGTTTATCGTGGCTCTTGGCACCATTCAATTGGTTTCCACGTTTCACACCTATGCGCTGAACCTTGCCGAACTCAATGGCCTCAAACGAGAGGAAGCCTCGCTGGTGGCCAAAAAACAGGAATTGGAAAACGACATCAAACGTTGGGATGACAAAGCCTACGTCACCGCCCAAGCTCGTGAGCGTCTCGGCTTTGTGTTTCCCGGGGAGACCGCAGTTCATGTGCTTCATCCGGAAGCCGTAACCGGCGACGGGGATTCCGAGTCTGATTCGTCCTCGTCCTCGGAATCCAACAAGAAAGTGCTGCCATGGTACAGCGAGCTCGCCTACTCGTTCAAGAAAGCCGACGAGCCTGTGTCTCAATCAAAAGATGACAGCTCGGGCGGCTCTGATTCCGGCAATACGCAGGATGAACAGAACAACACGCAAGACAGCAATCAGACCAACACAGGGGAGGGAACCCAGCAGTGACCATCGATATCGACGCCAAGGCCAAGGCTCTCGTTGACGCGATTCTTGCCGAACCCGCGACCGACCATGACATCGATGTGGTGCAACGCCAGCTTGGACGCTATCCGCGCGGCATGGTTGCTGTGGGTGCCCGATGCGTATGCGGGCGTCCGCTCGCCGTCATCACCCGGCCCGTGCTGCCCGGCGGCATACCATTCCCCACCACCTGCTACCTGACGGGGCCTGAGGCGGTCAAGGCCGCCTCCCACGTGGAAGCGGCCGGCATCATGCAGCAATACAACGACATGCTGGGCGCCGACGAGGAACTGCAGGCCGCCTATAGGCAGGCACACGAACTGTATCTGGCCTTCCGCCATGAACTGGCAACCCGTTTGGGCGACAGCGAGGAACACATTGAGGGGACCTCGGCCGGCGGCATGCCTGTACGTGTCAAATGCCTGCATGCGCTACTGGCCCAATCGCTGGTCATGGGGCCGGGAGCCAATCCAATCGGAGACATGGTACTCGAACGAATCAAGGATGAGTTCGACCCCGGCCTCTGTCGCTGCTCGCTGGAGGACTGAGCAACGATTCCGCGCATGGCACGTGTGCCATTGTCCGTACAAGAAGAAGAGGAAAGCGATGAGCAAGGAATCCGTAACCGTTGCCGGTATTGATTGCGGCACGAACTCCATCCGATTGAAAGTCGCGCGCGTGGACGACGACGGCATGCATGAAGTCGTACCCCGCATCCTGCGGGTGATTCGACTCGGTCAGGACGTGGACAAAACCCATCGTTTTGCCGACGAAGCATTGGAACGCGCGTATGAAGCCGCCCGTGAGTTCGCCGGCGTACTCGCCGAGCATCCGGTCGACGGCCTGCGATTCGTGGCCACCTCTGCCACGCGCGATGCCGAGAATCGTGAGGAATTCGAGGATGGCATCGAGAGCATCCTTGGTGTCCGTCCTGAAGTCATTCCCGGTACCGAAGAAGCCGATCTCAGCTTCTTGGGTGCCACTTCCGTAGTCAACCGAGATGATTTGCCGGCACCCTATCTGGTGGTTGATTTGGGAGGCGGCTCCACTGAACTGGTGATCGGTGGTGATGGCGTGAACGCCCCCACCACACAGGTGCAGGGTGCATTTTCCATGAATATCGGATCCGTGCGCATGACCGAACGCCATCTCGTCACCGATCCTCCCACACAAGCGGAGATTGATGAGGCGATAGCCGATATCGACGAGCATATCGATGAGGCGTTCCGTACTGTGGACGCTGGCAAGGCACGTACCATCATCGGCGTGTCCGGTACGGTGACCACCATGACCGCCCTGGCCATGGGATTGAAGGAATACGATCACACCGTGGTCGATGGCCATCGACTGAGCCTTGAAGATGCGTACGCAGTGGATGACCGATTCCTGCGCATGACCCGAGCCGAACGCAGCGCATACAAGACCATTCATCCGGGCCGTATCGATGTGGTCGGTGGCGGCGCTGTGGTCTGGAGCCGCGTGCTCGCCAAAGTGAGCGAGGCGGCCCAAGCCGATCACGGCGAGGCCATCGACTCGTTCGTCGCGAGTGAACATGGTCTGCTGGATGGCATTGTGCTCGATTATGGGCGCCGTCTTCTCGCTCGGTAGCGTACAATAACTAAGCCGGTGAAAATCCGGCAGGCCTCCATGGCGAAATTGGTATACGCAGTCGACTTAAAATCGACCGCTTCGGCTTACGGGTTCGAGTCCCGTTGGAGGCACCCTCACTCCCCGTGATCAGCATTGTCTGCCGTGGGGATTTTTCGTATCGGTCGCCTTCCCGAAACAAACAGCCGTTAGTCTGTGTGATGTTGTGACGATGAATCTGATGAAATGAGGGAACGCACATGGCTTCACGCTGGACCGACGTCGAACGGGTCGATGAGGGCGCCTTGCCCACCATGCTCGCCCAGGCCGTCATCGCAGGCACCGCGCTGACCATCGGCGCCATCGTCTGTTCCGGCTTCTACCTGTCCATGATCGGCAATGTGGTGGCTTTGCTGCCGTGGATGACCGTCATGGTGCTGATCGCCGTGGCTTTTTCCTACGTCGTCGGATTCGCTTTGCTATGGTGCTCCGAAGCGCTGACCATGCGCATGAAGGACGCCTTCAAGCCGTGGGCCTATGGCGTCGTGGGACTGCTCGGCTATGGCATCTGGGGCATGTTCGTCATGAGCGCCATGATGAACTCGCTCAACCAGCCGTTGAACGGCGTGGTATTGGCTAATGGCGATGTCATTGCCCTGACCGTCAACTATGCGGTGTTCGGATTCATCGCGTTCCTGCTGGCGCAGGCGTATGCGCCGAAAATCGCCACTAAAAAGGGTTTGACCGTTGGACTCATGGTGGTGCAGATCGCGCTCGCCATCATCGGCATCATCGTGCTGGTGATGATGTTCTCGGCATTGTCCCACTAAAGCATTTTCGGTCGTGCCGCACTGAAACTGGCACAGAGCCGAAGTGCCGTGTCTCCTTCGCGGCACGGACGTATGCTGGTATATGTCGTTAATGGCTATACGGCGACGCTTGTTCAGGAGAAGGAGAGCTATTGTTCAGCGTGCTTGACATGTTCACCATCGGCGTGGGTCCCTCTTCCTCGCATACCGTGGGGCCTATGGCGGCAGCATACGCGTTCTCTTCCTCGTTGCAGCAGCGGCATATGCTGGATCGTGTTACGCGCGTCAAAACCACGCTGTACGGTTCATTGGCCTTGACTGGGCTCGGCCACGGTACTGATCGCGCCGTTATGGCCGGACTCGAAGGCAATGTACCGGCCACAGTGGATACCGATCATATGCTGCATATTCGCGAGACTTGCGCGCTGGATAACACCTTGAATCTCGCCGGGGCCAAGCGTATTCATTTCGATTATGACCATGACGTGATTTTCGAGCAGTGGAAGCGCATGGCCGCCCATCCCAACGGCATGCGATTCCAGGCATTCGATGATGCCGCCGACTTGGTCGACGAACAAGTCTGGTATTCCATCGGCGGCGGTTTCATCCGTCAGGGTGCGCCCGATGATTCCATGATCGGCATCCATGACCGTCCTCCGGCCGGCACGTCCTTCGCCGATGAAGACGAGTCCGCTGTGGAACCCGTAACCGAGGTGCCGTATCCGTTCCATTCCTGTACGGAATTGGTGGCACTATGCCGGCGTCACGATATGAGCATTGCCGATATCGTATGGGCCAATGAAACCGCGCTCCGCCCGGAAGAGGCTGTCAAGGCCGAGCTAGATGGCATATGGCAGGTGATGCGCGACTGCGTGAGCCACGGCTGCACATCCAAGGAGACGGTGCTGCCCGGCGGACTTGACGTACCCCGGCGCGCGCCCAAGATGTACCAGCGTCTTGCTTTCAACTCCGATATGCTTCGCCGCAACAGCCGTCGTAAGGATGCCGTGCTGGAATCCTCGGATGCCGCATGGGTGGATCTATTTGCTCTGGCTGTTTCCGAGGAGAACGCCGGGGGAGGCCGTATCGTCACTGCGCCGACCAACGGCGCGGCAGGCATCATCCCCGCCGTGCTCCACTATTATTGGCACTTCGTGGACGATGCCGATGATCAGGGTGTGGCCACGTTCCTGCTGACCGCCGGAGCCATCGGTTACCTGTTCAAACGTAATGCCTCGATTTCCGGTGCTGAAGTCGGATGCCAGGGCGAGGTCGGCTCGGCCTGCTCGATGGCCGCTGCAGGTCTTGCCGCTGTTATGGGCGGCACACCCGAACAGGTGGAGAACGCAGCGGAGATCGGCATCGAACATAATCTGGGGCTCACCTGCGATCCGGTGGGTGGTTTGGTGCAGATCCCCTGCATCGAACGCAATGCGATGGCCGCCAACACCGCCATCAATGCGGTACGTATGGCCATGCTCGGCGATGGCTCGCATATCGTGACCTTGGATCAGGCCATAGCCACGATGAAGCAGACCGGCGAAGACATGATGGCCAAATACAAGGAGACGTCCAAAGGCGGTCTTGCCGTCAACGTCGTTGAATGCTGACTTCCGCAGGTTTGCCAATAGTGCTATTGTAGGGCGCATTGTGTCTGTGAAGGAGGACTCATGGCAGATCAGATGCCCAAGGTGAATGCCGAATTCGGCACCACGCCCGTTATCGAGTTTCCGGCGCCCGAGGCCCCGAAGGGTCTCAAGGCCGTTGAGTTGGCTGAGGGCGACGGCCCGATGGTTCGTCGCGGCGACACCGTGACCGTGAACTACCACGGCGTGGTGTGGGGCAAGGACACCCCGTTCGACTCCAGCTTCGACCGCCACCAGCCTGCCAGCTTCGGCATCGGCGTGGGTCAGGTCATCAAGGGTTGGGACCAGACCGTGCCGGGCCACAATGTGGGTTCCCGTCTCGTGGTGTCCATCCCGCCGGAATACGGATACGGTTCCCGCGGCGTTCCGCAGGCCGGCATCGGCGGCGAGGACACGCTGGTATTCGTCATCGACATCATTTCCACCCGCTGACGCCTGTTCAGCATGTGACGAACGCCGGGGTCGCAGCCGGCGTTCTTGTTATAGATAACGTATCTTCATTCAGCATCAAACGGTTCAGGAGGACGATATGGCTGAGGACAAGGTCTACCTGCTGACGCAGGAAGCATATAACAAGATGAAGGAAGAGCTGGCCCATCGTGAGGGCGAGCTGCGTGAGGAAATCGCTCACAAGATTGCCGTGGCTCGTGCCGAGGGGGATCTGTCCGAGAATGGCGGTTATCAGGCCGCCCGCGAGGCGCAGAGCAAGAACGAAGGCCGTATCACCGAGCTCACCGTCAAGCTGCGCGACTCCAAGATTATCGAAAACGCTCCCGAGGGTACCGTGGGCAACGGTTCCGTGGTGACCATCGAGCTCAACGGCAACGAGATGACCTACGTGCTCGGCAGCCGTGACATCGTGGCCGGCACCGACTACGAGATCATGACCCCGGATTCCCCGATCGGCAAGGCCATCGAGGGGGCCAAGGTGGGCGACACCGTCTCCTACACCGCACCGAACGGCCGTGAGCTGTCCGTGACCGTCAAGGCCGCCAAGCCGCTGGCCTGAGTAGGCAGAAGCGCATAGAGCGAGAGCCTGAAACCTCGTATTGAGGTTTCAGGCTCTCGCTCTATCGGCTCTCGCGCGTTGCGATTAATGCCACAGTGCCACGATTACCATATAGATCGCCACCATGTGGCAGGCATAGCCGGCTACGGTGCCGCAGTGGAAGATTTCATGGAATCCGAATACGCGCGGCCAGGGATCCGGCTTGCGCAGCGCGTAGACGATGGCGCCGAGGATATAGCAGGCACCGCCCGAGCACAACAGCACCACCACGGCGGGGCCCGCATACGGCGAATTCCAGAACATCACCATATAGGCCAGACCATAAATGCCGAAGATGATGTACACCACCGTATATAGCCATCGCGGCGCTTTGATCCAAATCACGTGGATGATGATGGCTATGACCGTGCATGCCCACATCGAAATAATGATGATATTGCGCCAGAATGGTTCCAGCGCGAATGAAACCGGCGTGTATGTGCCGGCGATGAGCAGAAAGATATTCACATGGTCGATGCGGCGCAGCACATCGGTGACGCGGGGGCTCCAATCACCCAGATGGTAGCAGGCTGAATTGGTGAACAGCACCAACGATGATGCCATGAATACGACGCATGCCCATTTCAGACTGGCTCCGTGTGCCAGGCAGATCAGTACGATGCCTGCGGCCAAAGACAGGGGAGCGGCCACCGCATGAATCCAGCCGCGCATAGCGGGCTTCGGACGGCCGTGAACATCGAGACGAATCTTGCGCTCCACTTCCGCGGGGGCGATGCCCTCGATTTTCAGTGCCCGGTTCTCTGCCTTGGCCAGCGTGCGGCTGGCCTTCTCTTCGGCTTTGGCTCGAATGGCTTCGGCCCTGAACTGCGCCTTGACGCGCACTGCTTCCGCTTTGGCCTGCAGCGCCTGTTCGCGTGCCTCTATGACGGCCTGACGCTTCGTCTCGACATACGAGTCGGACGGTTCGTTGGCGGCCTTGGAATTGGTCTGCTGGGTCGTTGCCATCTTGTCGTCGGTTGCTGATGCCATATGATTCCTCGTTCCGCGCGAGCTGACGGTCATTCCTTACGTTTCCGTAACTTACGTTAGCGTAACCTACTGGATTGTCAATACCGACTCACCTGTAATTTATCATCAGATCACATCACGTAATTCGGCGATAAGCGGAACCTATCTGCGTATGATGGACACATGGCTGATTTTTCACATATTCTCGCAACGCGCCCCGATTTCGACGACGACGACCGCGAATGGCTGCACCATCTCGTTGCCGACTGGCAGGTCATCGCCGATCTGAGCTTCGCTGATCTGCTGTTGCTCGTGCAGAACGGCGACGGCAAGTACGTGGTTGCGGAGCAGTGCCGCCCCTCCACCGTGATGACCCTGCGCGGTGATGATGTGGTGGGAGACACCATGCCCGATGATATGACCGGTGAGCTGGACGCCGCCATGCAATCCAGCGTGGTGTTCCGTTCCACTGTGCTGCGTACCGTAGGCAAGGCCACGGTGTGCAATGTATACGCTCCGGTGCGGCACAATGGCAAGACGCTTGGCTTGGTGGTGCGTGAGACGAACATGGCCACGCGTGAATCCAATGGTCGCTACGAATCCGAAAGCATCAATGCCGGAAAGCAACTGTATGAGATGATTCCGCGCGGTCAATTCCCTTACAAGGATTCGGTGATGAGCCAGCGTCATATCGCGCGCGTGGCGGACGGCTTCATCATCCTCACCGTGGACGGCGTGGTGCGGTATGCCGCTCCCAACGCCATCAGCTGTTTCCGCCGTCTCGGTCTGCTCAATACCATGCCCGGCCAATACCTGAGCGAGCTGGGCACCCAGCTACTCAAGGAGAACGATCCGGTGCCGGATACTTTGCCGCTGGTGCTGGCAGGCAAGGCGGCCGTTGACTCCGAGCTCAACGCCAACCGTTCCGCCGTCTCCATGAGATCGCTGCCGCTGTACGACAATAACGGCCGTGTCGGTGCGATTATCCTATGTCGTGACGTTACCGAGCTGCGCCGTCGCGAGCAGGAACTGCAGACCAAGAACGCCACGATTTCCGAGATTCACCATCGTGTCAAGAACAATCTTCAGGCGGTTTCCGCGCTACTCAGGTTGCAGGCGCGCAAAACCAAGTCCGACGAGGTCAAGAAGGAACTGCAGGAGGCCCAGCGCCGTGTGCAGACCATCGCCATGGTGCACGAGGGACTGAGCCAGACAGCCGATGAAGTGGTGGACTTTGACAAGGTGATTGCCAACCTGCTGCGCATGGCTGTGGATCTGGCAACCATGAAGGATCAGCACATCGAAATCAATTACATGGGCAAATTCGGCATGATGCCCGCCCAAGACGCCACGCCGTTGTCTTTGGTGCTTACCGAGCTCATCACCAATTCCGTGGAGCATGGATTCGAGGGGCGCAAGGAGGGACATATCACGATCTCCGTGGGACGTTCCGGTCCGAACCTCAATGTGGTGGTCGAGGACGACGGTTCCGGCCTCGGCTCTGAAGAGCAGGGCGGCATGGCACGTTCCTCCGGTTCCGGCTTGGGTACGCAGATCATCAACACCTTCGTGACCAACGACTTCGGTGGTTCCGTGAACTGGGAGCCTCGCCGCGAAGGCGGTACCCGTGTGGTGCTGGATATGAAGCTGCGTGCCGCACAGGACGAGTAATAGCCCTAACGCAAAAACCCTCCCAAACGGGAGGGTTTTTGCATAAACAAACAAAAATATCAGATCTGCATCTGCATAGCCTGCGAACGGCGGGCGCGCATGGCACGGCGCTTCAGAGCGCGGCGCTCGTCTTCGCTCAGGCCGCCCCAGACACCATAATCCTGATTGGTGTCCAATGCGCACTTGAGGCATGCATCAATCACCTTGCAGGTACGGCATACGGCCTTGGCCTCTTCAATCTGATTGTATGCGGCACCGGTGTTGCCCACCGGGAAGAACAGTTCCGGATCCTTGTCACGACATGCGGCCTTGGCTCGCCAATCAAAAGCGTTGCTCATTGCTTGCCTCCCTTAAAAGCCCTGTGGCTGATGTGATTTTCCTTAAGTCCTGTACAAGGTAACCACGAACCGGTGCGTTTTTCAAGAGGTTTTGCCCAGAAAAAAGCGGAGATTTTATGACGCGCACTGCACAAGGCATGCTGAGGCACCCGCAATCAGAACCGCTCGGCCAGGCGTGTCCAAATCCTCCTGACTCATCGTGTTCACCAGCGATGATGGTATGCCCGCTACCAAATCTGCCGTTCGATCTCCGCAGGGGAACACAATGCGTGTACTGCAATGGTCCGGGACCCGTATGTGGCGGGGTGAGCGCACCGCGAATACCACGATAATGGACGAATCGGCAAGGGCTTGCCTGAACCGTACGGCCTGCGTATCGCAGCAGAGCGGATCCAGCAGGTCATCGGCGTCGTCAACCAGCCATATCAAACGTGGTGGTGCCGGTGCGATGCGCGTTGATGCGGCACTGAGCCGGGAACGATGCTCGGTCGTCGTGAGTCGTTGGCCCCTGTATAGACCGCTGATATGCAGCATCAGGCCGTCCATGGCACTTACCTGGCGGGCAATGACTTCGAGCAGCGTGGTTTTGCCCCGTCCCTGAGGTCCGATGATGGCGATATTGCCGCAGTCAAGGGGCACAACCGCATCGGTGAGTGTGATGCCGTTATCCGATAGGCCAAACCGAATACGATCCACCTGCCCGGATACCGGATGGTCTTGGACACTCCGTGGCAGGGGAGAGGTGAACAGTGGCGGTCGCGAACGTGTCCCCACGAATTGGGCAGCGAACGCGATTTGCCGGCAATATACATCGATATTGTCGGCTGGCGCGCATCTGAATGCCGTCACGTGTTCGCCGTCATTGCAGTAGGCGGCACCCGGCAGTGCGGGACTTATGGTCGCGGCTCTGGAATCGCCCAGCAGCTCGGTGGATTGCAATCCGTCTCGCACGCGCAGACAGATGCTAATGGCCATATTCGCTTTCATATCGGTGCTGACCTGACCAAGCGGATTCTGCGTGCAGGCGATTAGATGCATGCCCAGGGAGCGGCCAAGCGAGGCGATACGCACCAAGCGCGGCACGTAATCCGGCAGCTGGTCTTTCAGCGCATGGAATTCGTCGATGACCACGACAAGTCGAGGCGGTGCGTCGCGCATGTCATCAATATCGGATACATGCAGGTCGGCAGACAGCTTTTCACGGCGGGTCAGTTCGGCTTCCAAGGCCTTGAGCGCCCGTGCGGCATGGGACAGATCGAGATCGCAGACGCTTCCGATGGTGTGGGGCAGTTGCTCGAGTTTGCGGAAAGCGGCACCGCCTTTGAAATCAAGGAAAACGAAATTAAGCTGATCCGGACCATTCATGGCTGCCAAAGCTAAGCACCAGCTTTGCAGCAGTACCGATTTGCCGGAGCCGGTGGTGCCGGCCACCAGAGCATGAGGGCCCTGCCTGTGCAGGTTGAGCATGAACGGGCCGGACGCGGTGACGCCAAGCGGCACATCGTAATCGGAAGGCTCAAGCCAGTTGCGGACTATGGTTCGCCAGCCAAGGCGGTCGAACGTCAGCAGGGATTCGATGGAGGGCGCATCGGAAGCGCAGAACATGTCGTCAGCGTCAGGGGAGGGGCCTCGGGGAGCGTGGTGTGTCTCAGTGGACTCGACAGGGCTTTGGAACGGTTCGACATATGGCAGCGGCAATGTGACGAGCATCGATGCAAGGCCACCGACGATGCCGGGAACCATGACTAGGGCAAACATCCATTGCCCGTGCAACGCCATCATTGCCAGCATCATGATCTGCGCCACTATCGGGGCGGCCGCAACGAGCGCCATCACGCGGGAGCGTGCGCCGCGCGGAGCGGTTGTGGCACCCTTTCTTGCAGGGGCCGGTAATGAACGATGAAATCGTATTGTGCGTTGCCGTTCACGAGTCATGCTTTCAGCGTGAATGAAGGATGCGCGTAGCGCAAGCGATAACGGGATATGTGGTTCCAGCTTGCCGGGCGTGCGTCGCGGCAAGCTGATTGGCTGAATTATCAGCTTTCGGCGAGTGTACCTACGGTTCCTGCGGCGTGGGTGCCCGCAGCCAGCTGGCTGAACAGTTCGGTGTTCTTGGCATCGTCAAGCAGCACGGAGGAGCCGACGCCATCCACGTAATAATCGGGATTGGACCAGTACACGCTGCCGGATATGCCCTTGCTTCCTGTGGCGTCTTTGAACGCCAACGCCATATTCACCAAGGTTAGCGGCGTGGTTTTCCCATCGACGGTAAGCGCACTCAAGCCGGCTTCAGCCATGGTCGTCACCGTCTTGGGATTGGTCAACGTCTCCTTGCTGGAGGCCTTCTTGACAATGGCGGAAATGACCTGACGCTGGCGGGCGTTGCGGCCAAAATCGCCGGTGGCATCGGCGTAACGCATACGAGAGAACGACAACGCAGTCGAACCGTCCGCGTTATGGCATCCAGCTGTCCAGTTCAGGCCGGAATAAGCATCCTGTACGTCCTGGTCGTAACACAATTCCACGCCGCCCAAAGCGTCTACGACCTTCTGCAAGCCTCCGAACTTGACCTGTGCCACATGATCGATTTTCTGTCCGGTCAACTGCTCTATCTCGCCGACCAAGGCCTTTTTGCCGACCAGCTGAGCCACGGCATTGATCTTCATGTATTGGTCGTCCACGTTCATCAAGGAGTCGCGCGGAATGGAAATCAGTGAACTGGGGCCGGATTTAGGCTTGGTCAGCACCAGAATCGTGTCGGTTCGGTATCCGCTGATATCGTCTACGCCACCAAAGTTAGTGGAACCGTCACGCTCATCGGAACCGAGAATAAGCCAGGTGGAAGCCGGCGTGTCGGCTGCGGTGGTCAGCCAATCCGCTTTGTTGAGCTTGCCGTCCACCCAGCCCCAGGCGCCGAACACGGCGAGCGCCAGTGCTGCGATAAGCAATATGACTGCGCCGATGACGCCATTGCGGACTTTATGACCACGGCCGTGTATCGCTATGGCACTGTTGTGCCCGGACGTCATAGCTACCACGTGCGTTCTGGAGGGGGTGGCGGAGCGAATGACGGATGATGCCGGCGTGCTGGCATTGCGAGATGAGCCGGACGAGCGGCGTGCCTGCGTCGGTGGAATGCTTTGCGGCTGGGAGGAGGCCGAGGTGCTTCTGCGAGCGGATCGGTTCACATTGGGGGAGAAGCTGGGCGGTATGCCGTTATCGTTTCCGCCGGCGGCTCTGGGTGTTCGCGACGATGATGAGGGAGTGATGGTACGTGGTGTCTGTGACGATGCTCGTGAACGTCGGCCTGCCGAAGGAATAAAACTCGGCGGATTGATCTGCGGATCTGCCCCACCTGATTCCTGCGTCATGCAATCCTCCCAAAACTGCTCAATTCACTGAATGACACTTTTGCACATGCTGCGCCGTGCCATACCTAGGGAGCGCTGTTCCTGTGCAGGAACGGCACAATATTCATCTCAATTGGTTATGGAGTGCAGTGCTCGGTGGACGGCGTATAGCACATTGAGGCGGAAAAAACTGTAATGACACGAGACTTGATTTGACAAATTCCAAGTCACATGTGTGTAATTTGTGGGTACAAGTACAACTCATAGGCAAGGAGGGTCGCATGTGGGGTGCGATTGACGATTCTGCCGAAGAGCCTTTGAATGAGTTGTGGGGACTGTTCAAGCCCGATGGTGATGTGTCTTGGCAGCACAAAGCATTGTGCGCACAGACCGATCCTGAAGCGTTCTTTCCGGAAAAAGGTGGTTCGACACGCGACGCCAAGCGCGTATGCGCCAAATGCGAAGTCCGCGAGCAATGCCTGAAATGGGCTATTGACCATGACGAGCGTTTTGGTATCTGGGGCGGTATGAGCGAGCGTGAACGCCGCCGGTACAAGAAGGACCACAGGGAACAGGCATAGCTATATGCACGGCCACTTCAAGGTCAGTGCGTACACTGGGAGTTTATGAATCCGACAGCGAATAGCGATATCCATGAAGCTGTGGTCGATGCCATATCGGCAAGGCCATACACGCACCGGCAGGATGTGGATGCCGGCATAGTGGCGGTAGTCACCGTTGAAGCGGATATGCGTTTTCTCAATGCCACGCTTCGCTCGCTGCTCACGCAAAGCGTATTGCCGGGCGTTATCGTCATAGCCGATGCCACTGGGCTCACAACGCGATCGGTGCAAACCTCATTTGAGGTGATTCACTCACCTGCAGGTCCCGCAATGGAGATGCCGCAGGCAAAGCAGGTGAGCGTGCAAGTGGTGCGTGCCAAGGGGGCGCGTTCATTTGGTGATGCCGTATCCAAGGCGCTCGCCGCCGCCGATCTTGATTCTTCCACGCGTGCGGTGTGGATGCTGCATGATGATTCCCGTCCTTCGGATAACTGGTGCCTGGAGCGATTGCTCGAGGCGTGGCGCAATGCTTCCGGAGCCGGCATCCTAGGATGCAAACAGTGCGATTGGGGAGGCACCCAATTGCATGATGTTGGTATGTACGCCGGCAATCATGCCGTGCACTCCCTCGTGGTCGACGGTGAGCCCGATCAAGAGCAATATGATGGTCGGCAGGATGTTTTCGCGGTTTCCCTTGCGGGAGCATTGGTTCCGTTATCGCAACTCAGACGACTGAAGGGCATTAATCATTGGTTCACTACCTACAGTGAATCGGTTGACTTCTGCCGCCGTGTCTGCTTAAGCGGCAGGCGCGTGGTTATTGTGCCGCAGGCGGAAATCTCGCATCGTCGCGCACGCTATGAGGGCATCCGTACCCGTGGCGGCGAACCGTTGAATGAGGAGAGTGCCATCAATCCGGCCATGACGGTGGCTCGTTCGCAGCAGCGGTATCTGTACACCGACATTGCACGCTCGGCATGGATAGTGGTATGGCTGTGGCGTTTATTGCGTAGTTTCGGCATGGCCATCGCGATGTTGTTCCGCAAAAAGCCATATGAGGCATGGGTGCAGCTGTGTCTGCCGTGGTTGGCGTTGACCTCCATCGCCGGTGCCATGCGATCGCGCAGTCTGGTGACTCGGCAATCCAAAGTGTCCATGTCCTCATTGCAGGTGCTGACTGCCGATCGCCAGCAAATCAAGCAATTCCATGACCGTCGTGACGCGTTCATGGCCCAGAAGGGGCTGGTATTGCTGAGCCCTCTGGAACGTGCCCATCTCAGGATTCGTCTGATGCGCCGCTGGGCGGGGGCCTTGGGATTGGCCGTGATGTGCTTTGTAGCGGTGATGCTGCTGTATTGGCCGGTGTTCCGTTCGCTGTTCTCTGACGGATCGTTGTATTCCAATGCGTTGTTGCCCACGGGCGCAAGTTTCGAGCAATTGGTGCAGTCCGCCACTACGCCGTGGGTGTTTGGATCCGGCGTTGGCCTTCCCGCACCCCCCACGCCGTGGCTGTTGGTATTGATGGTCGCGTCCATCGTCACTGCTGGTCATGTTCCTGCCGCCTTGGGACTGATCTTGTTTGCCGCTGCGCCGTTGAGCGCCTTGTCATTCTGGGCGCTGGCGGGTATCTTTACGCGTTCGGATGTCGTCCGTGTGCTGGGCGGATTGCTATGGGCCTCAACCGGCATGATGTTTGGCTGGTATGCGCAGGCGAATCTTCCCATGCTCACCGTTCTGGTGTTTTTGCCTGCCGCTTTTGCATTCGTGTTCCGTGCAGTGGGCATGTACCACACCGAGGATCCGTTGAAGCCTCACCCGTCCGTACAAGCCGCGGCCATCTCCGCGTTGTGCTTTGTTCCCGTGGTGGCCGCTGAGCCGCAACTGCTGCTGGCGTTGATTGTGGTATTCCTTGTTTTCCTGCTGTTCGTGCAGCGCAAGCGCGCCGCATTATTGCTGATTCCCGTGCCTGCAGCTTTTGCCGTGGCCCCCACCATTCTCAACTCCATCCGATACGCAGACGAAGGATTTTGGCGTCAGCTGTTCGGCGACATCATGTTGCCTTCCTCGGCGCGGAACGGATCGCCGGCCTCATTGAGCCTGCTTGAATCGGCTCAACGGGCGTTGGGCTGGAATCCTTTGTCCGGACAGGCCGTCGATATTGCAATGGCCGTGGTCTTCATAGCGATTACCATCCTGGCGGTTGCCTCGTTGGTGTTGCCTTTTGCACTGAGAACATCACGACTGATGTGGGTGGTCATCGTCTGCGGCGGTGTGCTGGCCATGTCTTCAAGCCGTATTGCCATCTCAGTCGATGCTGATGGCGTGGTGGCGGGTTCCGCCCAGCCCGGCATGCTGATGATGATCATGGGTTTCCTGGCCTGTGTCTGTCTGGTGGCCGGCGGTGCCGTCAAGCGGTTCCGTCCGCTGCATTCTTCGTCCGGCGAGCAGACCACGGAGAATCGTCTTCACCCGTTGATTGTCTTCGGTCGTGCCGTTCTTGCGATGTTGCTGGCTGTCTGCATCGGTATTCAATGTTGGTATGGACTGGTGCGCCATCAAGGTGAGGGACTTAATGTTTCCGGTTCCGGCCTGCCCATGGTGGTCACTGATTACCTGGAGTCCGGAGCGGACCATCGTGTGCTGGCGGTCAGCGCTCAGACACGCAATACGGTCAATTACACGGTGATGCGCACTTCTCGAGGCGAATTGATCGACAGTTCACCGGTGCAACGGGTGCGTCTGCTCGATGGCAAGCATGATGACGTCGATCAGGTATTGGCCAAAGCATGCGCGACCTTGCTGTCCAATCCGGATGAGCAGGCGATTGCCGATATCAGCGCTCTTGGTTTTGGTGGCATCTATGTGGTCGCCGATACGCAATCCGATGCCGATACAGTGCCTTATGAACAGTTGAGCACCAATATCGCCGCTTCGGACGGCACGCAGTCGCTGGTCTCCACCGATGCCGGCAGCTATTACCGACTCACGCTGCAGAACGCCGATGCCCAGAACGTTGACACCTCTTGGCAGCAGCGTACACAGCAGAGCGCTTGGCGATATGCATGGCTGATTTGCCTATCGGTGATTCTGGTGCTGTATTGCCTTGTCGCAGTGCCACGCAGACGGTTGCTTGCCGGATTGGAGGTGGAAGCATGAGCAAGGAGATAACTTCCAAATCTAGGCGTGTGACCAGCGTGGTGATCGGTGTGATCACCATGATTGTGCTGATTGCGTTGCTGGCCGTTTTGGTGGTGCTTCCTGGATCCAAGCAGTGGGTGGATACGGTGGAGGCCACCGACGACGCCATCGACCAGACCGTCAGTCCCACGCAGACTGAGGCCTATTGTCCTGCCCCTATGGGGTTGGCCGATACTGGCAGCTACGGGGATAGCGCCTTCCAAGCGACAACCGGTAACCTCAGCACACAAGCGCGTTATGCCGCTTTTGACTCCGTATACAGCGCCACGGTATCCGCGTTCGGTGATGATTCCGCTGACAACATCACCTTGAAGGATGCCGATCCGACCGATAATGACGCCGTCAAAACAGGTGCCCAGTCAATCGACAACGGGTCTCGCCTTCTCGATACACGCATGCTGCAGGCTGCTGAAGGCACAGGCACTGTCGGCTCCATTGCCTCCTGGGCGGATGACGGTGACCTCAAAGGTGTATCCGCATCATCATGTGAGACCACGGCCTTAAGCCAATCATTCCTGCTGTCCGGTACGGCGACCGGCACCACGCAGCAGCTGATTATCGCCAATCCCTCCACCAAGCCCACTACCGTGGAGATAAAGATTTGGGGATCGAAGCAGTCAGGCGAGATGGCATTGTCCACGCAATCCTCATTGGCCATTCCCGCCAGCGGCGAGAATGCACTGGACTTGGCAGCTGCCGCACCGAATCAGCAGGGGCTGTACGTCACCGTATCCAGCAAGGAGACTCCGATCGCGGCTGTTGTCCGCACGGTGTCCATGAATGGACTGACGTCAAAAGGCTCGGATTTCGCGCTGCCGCTTCATGATGCGTCCAATGCCTCAGTGGCCACGTCGATCGCGAAGGGCGATGCGGTGGATGCCTACCTGTATGCCGCTTCCGCGACGGGTGTCACGTTGTCGTGGATCACCGAGCATGGTCTGGTACAGGCAAAGGATGCAACATTGCAGGCCAATCGGGTGACCGTCGTCGATTTGGGTGAGGCTCCCGAAGATGCATTGGGCGTGATGTCCACTGCCGAAGACGATGTGGCTTTCAGTGTGAAGGCGTCCCAGTCCGGTGATGACGATCAGGCTGATTTCGCCCTGATTAATGCCGCGGCTCCGGCTTCATTTACTGGTCTTGCCATTCCTGATGATGTGGATGCCACGGTATCGTTGGCGAACTCGTCCAATCAGTCGCGTAAGGCCACGTTGCACGCCTATGACGCCGACGGCAAGGCTACCGCCTCCAAGGAAGTGGAGATTGACGCCAATGCCGCCACGACGATAGATATCAAGGATCTGTCGAAAGACAATGAATCGGCGGTACTGCTGATGCTCGAGGACCAGTCTCAGCAGATTGGCTGGGGTGTGCGATTGACCCACGCCGACCTTGGCGATGGCAAAGTCGCCGGTCTGGCATCGCTGGGTGCCACGCCGCTGATGCCTGCCACCACCCATGTCTGGGCGCGCAGCAATCCCTCGATCGTCCATTAGACGAGTGGACCCCGGGTTTATTTACAATCCAAAGTCAGGGTCGATTTCCTCGGGTCTGCGGCCGTAGAGTTCCGCCATTCGGGAAACCAGCTCGTCACGAATCGCCAATTGCAGTTCGATTTTGGTTGGTGCTTGCGTCTGTAACGGCATGCGGTACAACACGATGCGTGCCGGAATGCCATGCCCTGCGGGGAAGCATTGCGAGGTCATATTCGGCTCGACCTGCCACGGCACCGGATCCGACGGCGGCACATCCTCCACAGCGAATTGCAGTGGGCGCACCAGTTCGGGCCAGGCATCGCCGAGGCGACGCACCTGAGCGGCCACCATATCGTCGAACATGCCGGTACGTGTGCGGTAGCGGGGCAGTCGGGTGCCGAACATCGGGGTGCGCGTACCCCTGCCGTGACGATTGCGGTACACGCGAGCATTCCAAGGTGGCTGAAGCATGGTTCCACCATAGGCTAAGGCGACGGCAACATGCGCTAGGATTGGTTCATCGAATCGAATCTCATCAGCAAGGAGGACACGGCGAATGGTGGTACGTTCGTGGGCCGAACTTGATTTGGATGACATATGCGCGCATGCACGAGTGTTCGGCTTTGATCTGGACAACACGCTGGCCAGTTCCAAACAACCTATGGAACCCGCGATGATCGCACGATTCAGCGCGTTGACCGCGCACGCGACCGTGGCTTTGATTTCCGGAGGCGGCATGGACGTCGTCACCTCACAGGTGCTGGATGTATTGGGCCCGGATGCCGATCGCGGCCACCTGCATGTCATGCCTACGTCAGGCTCCCGCTACTATCGATGGGATGGGGAGCGCTGGACGCTGGTCTACGCACATGATTTGGATGACCGCACCGTTGCCGCCATCACCTCCAGTCTGGAACGGCATGCCAAGGAACTGGGCATGTGGGAAGAACATGTCTGGGGAAACCGGATTGAAAATCGCGGCAGCCAGATTACCTTCTCGGCGCTTGGTCAGTATGCGCCCGTTGCCGCCAAGCAGTCATGGGATCCGGACAATATCAAGAAACGAGCGCTTGTTGAAGCGGTGAAAGCGGATTTGCCAGATTTGAGGGTGCGCTCCGGCGGATATTCCAGCGTGGATGTGAGTCAACATGGCATCGACAAGGCTTATGCGGTGCGTCGTCTTGCTGAGATACTTGATGTGCCGGTCGGCGGCATCGTGTTTATAGGGGACCGTATGACTCCTGACGGCAACGATTATCCAGCCGTCGCGGCCGGTGCCGTGGGCATGAAGGTCGAGAACCCCGAGGATGCATTGGGTTTGATGGATGCGTTGCTACAACGTGTGGGGGCATCGGCCTAGGCGGGCAGAGGAGCTTGGCTGGGCGGAAGGGGATGCGTATTGAGTTGGAATTGCCATGATTCGTTGCTGGGCGTGATGCGTGATGCGTTGTTTCCTCGTGGCTGCGCCGGATGTGACAGGCCGGATGAGGTGCTGTGCGGCGACTGCCGTTCCCTGTTCACCAATTGGCGCAGCCGAGAACTGGTGGCTCACGGCACCGCGCAGACATGGTCCGCGTCAACGTATCAGGGAGTCGTCAGGCATGCGATTCTTGCATGGAAGGATCACGACGATACTGAGCTTGATACGGTATTCGGTGAGGTGATGACCTCGTTGCTGGAGCATAGCGCCATTTCCGTCTCCTGCCGTCAGCAGACTGCCGTGCTCGTAGTGCCGGTACCATCATCGCGGACCTCGATACGACGCAGAGGAAGACGACATATCGATCCGTTGGCCAAGGCCGTGGCAAATGCGCTATGCGATCATGGCCTTGACGCGAAACCATATCGGGCATTGACCAGTATTGCATCGGGCGGCCGATCGGTGCAGCAGGCGTCATCGGCTCAACGCGCCCAACGCATCGGTGGACGAATCGCACTTGGCTCTGATGCCGTGATGCAAGGCCAACAGGTGGTACTGGTCGATGACATCATCACCACCGGCTCAACGTTGCGCCAATGCGCGCAAACCTGCAGACAGGCCGGCGCCGAGGTCATAGGGGCAATGACGCTTACCGAAGCCAAAAGGGTGGTATAACAACAAAGAATCCTCGCCGGATCGACGCGGATTCATTTGCGGCCGTGCGGCCCTAGATCACTCATTGGCAATGTGATATTTGGGCAGGGTGATCTCAAAATCGGCGCCACGGGTGTCGTCCACGACCCTTACGTTGCCACCGTGCAATTGGGCGGCCCATCGTGCGATGGACAGGCCCAGGCCGGTGCCCCCGGATTCAGTACCCGGTCCCGTCTTGCCTTTGACGAAGCGGCGGAAAATATCGGAACGATCGGAAGGCGCAATCTGTGAGCCGAAATTGACCACATTGGTCACAATGGTGCCGTTGTCTTTGTCTTCATGCGTTTCGACCAGCACCGTGGTGTTATCGGGGGAGTGCTTGAGCGCGTTGGCGATGATGTTGGTGAACAGCTGACGGAGACGATCCTGATCGCCTTCCATCGTGATGTCATCGCTCACTCGCATCTGAATATCATGAGCATGCCCGCCATCGGCGATTTCCAACGGTTCAACGGTTTCGTCCAGGAATTCGGCGACGTTGAACTGCTCGATGTTCAGACTGGCGGCTCCAGCTTCCATACGGCTCAGATCCAGCAGGAAGGCAATAAGATCGCTCAGGCGCTGCGTCTGGGTAAGAATGCCCTCAAGATTGGCTGGCGTGGGTTCAGTGACCCCATCAGCCATGTTCTCGACCATCGCCTGCAGTGCAGACACCGGTGTGCGCAGTTCGTGGCTAACGTTGGCAATCATGTCCAGACGCATTTTGTCGGCATGCTCTAGCTCTTCGGCCATTTCGTTGAAGGAGCGTGCAAGTTGGCCCACTTCATCATGACGTTCCTGATCGATGTTCACACGCACGGTGTAATCGCCCTCGGCCATGGCTTCAGCCACGTCACGCATCTGGCGCAGAGGTGCGGTGATACCTCGAGAAAAGAAATAGGTAATGCCCAGCGCCACTACCAGAGTCAGTGGCATGGCAATCCAACCGGACCATCCGAACTTCAGGAGAAACCAGCACATCGCGAAGGCGATGGCGGTGGCGCAAACGATAAGCGCACTGAGCTCCAGCTTGAGCGAAGAGAACAAATCAACCGGCTTGACACGCTTGGTAGCGTTGTCGAGCCGGGATTTCGATGATTGCGGAGATACCATTACTCGGTCGGCGGTTCGAAGGCGTAGCCCACACCATGCACGGTGCGAATCATATCGGCGCCAAGCTTATGGCGCAGGGCCTTGACGTGGCTATCGACGGTGCGGGTGCCAGAGGCATCCACCCAGTCCCACACCTCTTCAAGCAGCTTCTCACGAGTGAGCACCGACTTCGGACGACGTGCCAGCGTGGCCAGCAAATCGAATTCGGTCGGGGTCAGGTGCACTTGCTCACCGTTGACGGTGACGATGCGCTGGGCCGGATCGATGACCATGGAACCGAAATCAAGAATCTTCTCGTTCTCGGAATTCTTGGCGATGACCTTGGCGCGTTCCACGCGGCGCAGCAGCGCCTTGCAGCGGGCGATGAGCTCACGCATGGAGAACGGCTTGGTCATGTAATCGTCAGCACCGGCACCCAGGCCAATGACCTTGTCGGTTTCATCGTCACGGGCGGTGAGGATCAGCACAGGAACCGGGCGCTCGGCAACGATACGCTTAGTGGCTTCAAGACCATCCATAACCGGCAGCATGATATCCATGATGACCAGATCGGGCTTGAGCTGCAAGGCGGCCTGAACGGCGGAAGCGCCATCTCCAGCCACACGAGCGGTCCATCCTTCAGCAGTGATGCGCTGGGCGATGGCAGTGGCGAGCGTCGGCTCGTCCTCCACTACCAACACCGTGCGCGGAGCCGTGTTCTGACGCGCTGTGGAATTCAGCATGAATAGTTACCTTTCAGCCTGTTGGCTAATTCAGTTCTCTGGCTTCAAGAATACAACTGCGAGAGCTGGAACGGTGATTTTAGCCGAGAAAGGCCTTGAATGGTATTCTCCGGCGTCCGCCTCGAACGTGCCGTTATGGATGTCGGAACCGCCATACTTGGCATCATCGGTGGTGAACACTTCGGTCCATTTGCCGCCGGTGGGCAGTGCCACCTGGTAGTCGGACCATGCCTCGCCGGAGAAGTTGACCACCACGGCCAGCGTCTCGCCCTTGGTTCCGATGCGCAGGAAGCTCAGCGTGTTGTGATCGGCATCGTCGCTGGTGAGCCACTGGAAACCGGCCGGATCGAAGTCCTGGCTCCACAGTGCCGGATTCGCCTTGTAGAAGGCGTTGAGGTCGGCCACCATGGTCTGCACCTGGCGATGATCCTGCCAGTTCAGGCAATCCCAGTCGATGGAGGCATCGTGATCCCACTCGCCCCACTGTGCCAGCTCGTTGCCCATAAAGGAGAGCTTCTTGCCCGGGTGAGCCCACTGGTAGGCGAACAGTTCACGCACGCCGGCCATCTTCTGCCAACCGTTGCCCGGCATCTTGCCATATACGGATCCCTTGCCGTACACGACCTCGTCGTGGCTGATGGGCAGCACATAGTTCTCGGAGTAGGCATACACCATCGAGAAGGTGATTTCATTGTGATGCCACTTGCGGTTGATGGGCTCCTCATGCAGATATTCAAGGGTGTCATGCATCCAGCCCATGTTCCACTTGAGGCCGAAGCCGATGCCGCCGGCGGAAGTGGGGGCGGTGATGCCCGGCCATGCGGTGGATTCCTCGGCGATCATCATCACGCCGGGGTTGTTCTTGTAAGCGGTGGCGGTGGCCTCCTTGAGGAAGTCGATGGCCTCCAGGTTCTCGCGGCCTCCGTAGATGTTCGGGCGCCACTGACCGGGTTCGCGGCTATAGTCGAGGTAGAGCATGGAGCTGACGGCATCCACGCGCAGTGCGTCGACGTGCAGGTCCTCAAGCCAGAACAGGGCGTTGGCCACCAGGAAGTTGCGCACCTCGCGGCGTCCGAAGTTGAACACATAGGTGCCCCAATCGGGGTGTTCGCCGCGCAACGGGTCTGGATCCTCGTACAGCGGGGTGCCATCGAAACGGCCGAGTGCAAAGGCATCCTTCGGGAAGTGAGCGGGCACCCAGTCCATGATCACGCCGATGCCGGCCTGATGGAACTTGTCGACCAGGTAACGGAAATCGTCGGGGGAGCCGAGGCGTGAATCCACCGCGTAGTAACCGGTGACCTGATAGCCCCAGGATCCGGAGAACGGGTGCTGGGCCAACGGCATGAACTCGACGTGGGTGTAGCCCTCCTGCTTGACGTAGTCCACCAATTCCGTGGCTAGGTCGCGGTAGCTCAGGCCCTTCTTCCAACTGCCGGCATGCACCTCGTAGATGGAGACCGGGCCGTTGTGCGGGTTGGTGGTGCGGCGGTGCTGCATCCAGGCGTCATCGGCCCACTCGTAGGAGGATTCGGTGATGATGGATGCGGTGTTCGGCGGGATTTCGTGCTGACGCTCCATCGGGTCGGCCTTCATCTCCCACACGTAGTTGGCATTGAGGATTTGGAACTTGTAGTTCTCGCCTGCGCCAAGACCGGGAATGAAGATTTCCCACACGCCGGAGGAACCGAGCTCGCGCATGGCGTGGCGGCGGCCGTCCCAGGCGTTGAAGTTGCCGACCACGCGCACGGCGTGGGCGTTTGGCGCCCATACGGAGAAGGCGGTGCCTACCACCTGTTCGCCGGGCGTGCCATCGGCACCGCCCATCGGGTCGTCATAGCGCAGCACGTGTGCGCCGAGGGCTTCCCAGAGCTTTTCGTGGCGACCTTCGCCGAACAGGTAGGTGTCCATTTCGCCGAGTGTGGGCATGTAGCGGTAGGGGTCATCCTCGATGAGCACGTCGCCGCTCTCCCATTCGGTTTTCACGCGGTAATCGGGAATGGTGGGCTGTTTCTTGGTCCCCGCGGCGGGAACGGTGGTCACGAATACGCCGTTGTATTCGTGTGTCATCGGATATTCGCCGTCCTGGGTGAGGATGGTCACGGATTTGGCAAGCGGACGCAGCACGCGGATTGTGGCGGTATCGGCATGCTTGCCAATGCCGAGATGCCCGCCAAGAACTCCGTGGGGGTTGTAGAATTCAGCATTGCTCACCGCGTCGAGGTCACTTTGGGCAACAGGCACGGTGACGGTATCTTCTTTGATCTTCGTTTCATTAGCCATGCCCCAAAGTCTACGTGCGTTGGTGTCGGAAACGCTACATTGGCGCGTCGAAAATGGCGAATTTATGCCGCTTAGAGTGTTGTCGCCTGATTGTGAGCGCTCTCATTGTCCCAGTCCAGACCATATGGCACAATTATTCGAGTTTTTGTGAGTAATCCGTCAGTTCTCGGAGGATACATGTCTTATCAAGTCGGCGATATGGTCGTCTACCCACGTCATGGTGCAGCAAAAGTGGAGGCCATCACCGAGCGGACGGTTAAGGGCGTGACGCGCGAATATCTGCAGTTGTCCGTACTTTCCTCCGACGGTCTGGTCATCAATGTGCCGGTGGAAAACGCCAAGAAAGTCGGTGTGCGTGACATCGTCTCCGGTTCCGAGGTAGCCAAGGTGTTCGAGATTCTGCGAACCCCGATCATCGAAAAGGAAATGAACTGGTCCCGCCGTTACAAGCTGAATGTCGAAAAGATCGCCACCGGTGATGTCAATAAAATCGCCGAAGTGGTGCGCGATCTCGCGCAGCGCGACGTGGACGAACACGGCTTGTCCGCAGGCGAGAAGCGCATGCTGACCAAAGCCCGCGCCATCCTGACCTCCGAGATCGCGCTGTCCGAGAAGATCGATGAGACGGAAGCACAGCGTCTGCTTGACGTGAACCTCGGCTACGCACCTGCCCAGGTGGGTGATGACCAGCATCACGCTGCTGAGCCTGAAGAAGCGGCCGCAGACACGCTGGCGCGCGTCGAAGCCGAAAAGAAGTCCAAGAAGAAGTGATCCTGCGCGTCGGCCAGGGCTTTGATGCCCATCGGTTTGCCGCTTCCGGTTCCGGACGTGAATTATGGTTGGCCGGACTGTATTGGCCGGTCCCAGAGAACGCTGCACCGGCTGAGGCTGCCCGATATGAGGGCATCGAGGGTGATTCCGATGGTGATGTGGCCGCTCACGCCTTGATTGATGCGTTGCTCGCCGCTGCCGGTCTGGGCGATATTGGTTCACTGTTCGGCGTGGGCTCCCATGCGCATGGTGCCGGTATGCATGGCTCGGATATGCTTCGTGAAACTGTTGCCCATCTTGCGGATAGTGGCTATCGGCCCGTCTCCGCGTCCGTGGCCATCGTCGGCAATCGCCCGAAAATCGGTACCCGCCGCGCCGAGGCGGAAGCCGCGTTATCCGCGGCCGCCGATTGCCCGGTATCGGTCACCGCCACCACCACCGACCATATGGGTTTTACCGGTCGAGGCGAAGGCATAGCCGCCATCGCCAGTGCTTTGGTGGAGCGTCGCTGATGACGAGGCCATAAGAGAGGAGCCCCTTTCCCATGCGGAAAGGGGCTCCTCTCGTTGAGAGTGGTGCGGAGTGCTACTTCCGCAACGTTTCCACAGCTTTGGCAAGTGCCCAGAACAGGGTGGACAGCGTCACGATAATGAAGCTTGGGGGAGCGGGGAACATCGCGGAAAGCACCAGTCCGGCCCAGATGGACACCAGGCACAGCACGCTGGCAATCACCATGGCTTTGAACGGCGAGCCGGCCAGAATATTGGCGGTGGCCGCAGGCGTGATTACCAGAGCGAAAATCAGCAGTGTGCCCACAGCCGGCACGGCAATGGTAATCACACCGGCCATAATCGCCATGAATGCCACATTCATCAGGCCAATCGGCACGCCTTTGGCTTGCGCCACCTGCTCATCGAGCGAGCTGAACAGCAGCGGACGGTAGATAATCGCCAGGAGGACTAGCAGCAGCACGTCGAACACGGCGAAGCCAATGATCTGGCCGGTGGTGATGGTCAGGATTGAGCCGAACAGAATGGACTGCATCTGCTGGGAAGCCGAGCTGGACAGTCGTGCGAAGAACAGACCCAGACCGGTGGCAAAGGCCAGTACGGTTCCGGTGGCGATTTCACGTTCGGAGACGCGCTTGCCCAATGCGCCGATGACCAGTGCGCCACCGAGCGCGAACACGCCCATGCCCAGCGAGACGGGCAGGCCGAACAGCACCGCGCCGGTGGCGCCGGGCAGTCCGATATGAGCCAATGCGTGAGCGGCGAAGGTGGATCGTCGTGCGATGGTGAAGTAGCCCATAACGCCTGCGGCCAATGCGATGCACAGGCCGGCGATGAAGGCATTGGTCATGAACGGGGCAGATAGCGTGCTGAGCCATTCGGGATCATATGAGAAGTTGATGGTGCTCATGGTCTTTGATATCTCTGTGTCTCTTGTTTCCTCATGCCGCGGCTTGGTATGCGCGGCGATTCTGTACGGTGCTGACTGCTGTGCTAGACGTTATTGGTGCGCGGTCGCGGTATCGGTGCCGTGTTCGTGATGGTGCAGCTGCGCCACTTCGGCGGCGGTATGCATATCCTGCGGCTGGTCGCGTGGCTCGTCCGGAGTGGGGGTCACGAACATGTCTCCCTGCGGGGTGGTGACCACCTGCACCTGTGTGCCATACAAATGTGTCAGCAGATCGGAATCAAGCACCTTGTGCATATCGGCGTAATGCGGGTGGCCGTCCAGCAGATATACGGCGCCGGTCAGAATAGGCAACAGCATGTTGAGATCATGCGCCACCACTTGGATAGTCATGCCAAGTTCGCGATTGAGTTTGGCAAGCACATGTACGGTGGATCGTTGGCTGGCCAGATCCAGATTGGCCAACGGCTCATCAAGCATGAGCAGCTGTGGGTCGCATACCAGCGCCTGGGCGATGGCGACACGCTGACGCAGGCCGCCGGACAGCTCGGACAGACGGTAATGGGCCTTGTCTGCAATGCCGGTGAATTCCATGGCTTCGTGTGCCTTGGCCTTCTGTGTTTTGGTGACGGGATGAATGCCGAATCGTGTACCGGTCAGTCCCAGTAGCACCGACTGCTCGGCGGTGAGATTGGAATCGACGTCGGAAACATAGCTTTGCGGCACATAGCCGATGCGTTTGTTCATCTCTCCGGCCGGCTTGCCCAATACGGTCAGGGAGCCGTGCGAGAGAGGCAGCAGGCCCAACTCGGCCTTCATCATCGTGGTTTTTCCGGTGCCGTTAGTGCCAACGATGGCGGTGACCGAACCGGTGGGGATGGTGAAGTTGCCATGTTGCCATATCGTGCGATCGCCACGCTTGATGGCGGCATCCGTGAACACGATGCATGCGGAAGATTCGTTCATAGGGCTCGATTGTGGCAAATGATGCTGACAATCGTTCTCAATATCGAATGATGCGGTTATGACAAAGGCCATGCAACCGATGTCATATCGGAAGCATGGCCTTCGCGCATATGCATACTATGGTCACAGCTCGCCGCCGTGGACCCCGATCATTTGCCCGGATCGGTTTGGCCCTCGTTCGAAGGAGTGGTGCCTTCTGTATCGGTGGTGGAGTTGTCGGTCCCGAAGTTTGCTGAATCACTGGCGGAGTCGGCGTTCGTGGCCTTGCATTCGCGGATATACGTGGTACCTGCATCGTTGGCGGAGTCGGACTGGTTTGCGGCAGTGTCGGAGGAATTTTCTCCGGACGCATCGCCTTCGGTGTTGTCGCCGGTGCCGGCATCGCAGCCGTAAGTCGGATCCACCGCGTCAATGATGGTGTTGATGAGCTGGTTGATCCAAGCATTCAGCGTGGTGGCGTCCGCAGGCATTTGCTCGGAGACATCGACGACCGGCACATCGGATTTGCCTGCGGTGCCGGTGATCATATTGGTGGCATCGCTGGCTTCCTGCGTGTTGTTGATCAATACATCCGCGCCCTTGTCTTCAATAAGCGTCTGGAACGTCTGCAGATCCGCCGGTGCTGGTTCGCCGCCGGAAGCCGTCGACTGCGTATAGCCCTTGGGGGTTGCGTCCTTGAACCCCACGTCGGCCATGAGATAGTAGGCCACGGGTTCGGTTGCCGCGTACGTGAGATCGGTATGGGTTTTGGTGAAGTCGTTGACCCAGGTTTCCAGTGTTTTTTCGCTGTTCAGCCAATTCTTCAGTCGCTTCTGGAATATTTTCTTCTTGCTGGGTAGAGCTTTGACATATGCCTCGGTGATGGCGGAGGCCATGCTCGAGCGTGCGTCCTTGGAGAACCATAGGTGAGGGTTGTCGCCTTCCATGGCGCCCATAACGGAAGCGGCGGAAACCAAGGTGGAACTTTTCGACAACGGCTTGGTCGCCCAGGAATCATAGCCGGCGCCGTTGGCCACCACGATCTGTGCTTGGGATAGTTTGGCGACGTCCGAGGTTTTCGGCTCGAAATCATGGGCATCCACATTGGTGGAGTTCATGATGGAGGTGACCGTCACGTCATCTCCACCAAGTTCCGCGGCCAGCGACCCCCATTGGTTGATGGCCGCGACCACGTTGATCGGACCGGTGGGCTCGGGTACGTTCTGCTTGGTGTTCGGCTCGGTTTGGGTTGTGGCCGAGCCGCAAGCCGCGGAAGCGAACAGCATGACGGCGCCTAGGCCGGCTGCGGCGAGTTTCGTGAGTCGTGTAATCCGAATCCCCATGGCGTGCCTTCTTCGTTGAGATGGACGAACGATATAATCCTAGTTTGTTCCAACGATAGCCTATCGTTTCGATAGAATGCGCCGAACAATATGGAAGGGTATGGATGTCCACGATAATCGACGGCAAGCAGGTTGCTGCCACGATCAAAGCCGATCTCGCCGAACGTGTGAACAAGCTCAAGGCGCAAGGCGTGGTGCCTGGACTGGGCACGCTGCTGGTGGGGGAGGATCCCGGCTCGATGAAGTACGTGGCCGGCAAGCATGCCGATTGCCAGGAGGTGGGTATCACCTCGGTCAAGAAGGAACTGCCTGCCGATGCCAGTTTCGGCCAGATTGCCGAGGCCGTGCGTGAACTTAACGATGACCCGGCTTGCACCGGATTTATCGTGCAGCTGCCGCTGCCCAAGGGCGTTGATGAAAACGCGATCATCAACATGATCGATCCGGCCAAGGATGCGGACGGCATGCACCCGTACAACCTTGGCGAACTGGTGTTGCATGTACGCGCAGACATCGCAACACCGTTGCCCTGCACCCCACGCGGCGTGCTTGAATTGCTTGATGCCTACAACATTGACCTGGAAGGCAAGGAAGTGTGCGTGTTGGGCCGTGGCATTACCATCGGCCGCACCGTCGGCCTGCTGCTCACGCGCAATGCCGTCAATGCCACCGTCACCTTGTGCCACACCGGTACGCGCGACGTGGCCGACCATATGCGCCGTGCCGATGTCATCATCGCCGCAATGGGCTCCGCCGGCTTCGTGACCCCTGACAAGATCAAGGAGGGGACGGTACTGGTGGATGTGGGCGTCAGCCGCGTATTCGATGAGGAGGCCGGTCGCTACCGTATCAAGGGCGACGTGGACAAGGCCTGCTATGACAAGGCGTCCGCATACACCCCCAACCCCGGTGGCGTAGGACCCATGACCCGAGCCATGCTTCTGGCCAACGTTGTAGAAATGGCCGAGCGTTCCTCCCGATGAGGAACAGGTGGGCCGGGATGTTCTGTTGCCGGGCGTAAAGCTTGGCCTGAGCGGCCTGGAGCGGTCCCGGCAACAGAACATTCCAGTCCATCTGTGGTCAACGCAAATTAAAGCGTGCGACACACCCGAATTGTTCTAGGAAATTTGGGCAGAGTTGCTTGTATCGTAAATATCTGTATGTCTGCAAGGGCATACGTATAACTGAATATCGAGAAATTATCCATCCACTATTAGAAACCATATATTTACATGGCAGAGAACAACACTGAAG
>OKWA01000190.1_pt1 | contig 43833 bp, 51 predicted proteins | sample 1606861 | NCBI WGS metagenome assembly OKWA01 (sample SAMN03281007, study PRJEB24777) | human gut metagenome | isolation source: fecal sample PR166 from 1 month old female Malay infant, vaginally... | reverse complement strand
ATATGTGCCTAAAGACCCGCCAACCCTAACCCCCGCCCACGTCAGCGCCCCAAGCCAGAACGCAGGTAGCACCACAAACATCGTCCCCATCACCATATTGACGATCAAATCATCTGAAGTGTTCTGTAAGCCGTACAGGTTGAAATGCGAAGCTCCGTTCTCACTATAAATTATCTCCATCAGCCAGCTATCCAGCCAGCGAGCCAGCTCCCACCAGAAGGTAAGAAAGAACAGGGCGAACTGCACAAAGCTCAGCGTGATGACAGTTTTAATCTCCCATGCCGAAAATAGCAGGACTACTGGTATCAAAATGACCAGCGCCATTTCGAGGAAGGCCTGTACCATTGGCAGCGCTTGGCGCACGCTGTCGAAAGCAGGGAACAAAGCGAGGCTGGAAATCGACATTCCGGCGATACTCCCCAACCGACTTAACGCTTGCGATGCATTTAAGTTATCCCCCGCACTCCCACCAAACCCGTTGTACACCAGCCCGCCCTGCGACACCTGCATATTGCGCGGGCTCACCAGCGAGCGCAGTACCGCTTTCTCATACTCCTCTTTAGACTGCCCAAGTTTTTGTAGTTGCTGCCAGAGCGTGGTATCGACCTGTTTCAGTAGCCGATTTTTCAGCCCCGTATCGCCATCGGCCCACCAGTCCCGGCATGTTGGATAGCCACCGCCACCCGTATCACTCAGACCGTCGTCGCGGCTGGCGTCATAAGGCCAGGCGGCGCGCGGTGAACGGGAGTGATCGTGGTCGTAATAGCCCGGCGTGGCGAGGTAAAAAGACGATCCCACCCAGTCCACTTCCCGGCTCTGTTCCTCGCTGATATCGCTGCCCAGCCTTTTGAGGCGTGTGCGCGACGGGCCATAGCAGTCGTTAACGAAATCCTGTAACTCCTGCGCCAGCGCCGGATCGGCGAGCCGGGTGTGCTGCACCTCAAAGCGCAGCTGGCGCAGGTCCGGCTTGCAGGGGAGCACCGCGACGGCGGCGCTGGCGATGCCTTTGCCCAGAGCATGGGTGAAGTACCACCAGACCGGAACCGAGGCGCTCTGGCCGCTGAGTTCATTGATCAGTGGCGCGTAGCCGGAATCACCGGGCTGCACCACCGACCAGCCGCACTGTTTTGTGCGTTGGCTGTCGTAGGTGAGGGTGTTGATATCGACATTGAGGAACGGCACGCCCGCAAAGAGGATCACCAGCAGAGCACTGTAGAGCGAGTGCTCCACCCAGACGACCAGCAGGCGGGCGACGTTGCCTTCATCCGCCCCCTGGCCGCGCGCTTTCAGCCACAGGGCAATCAGTTTTGCCAGCAGGGGCAGGGCGAACAGCCCGGTGGCGGTCAGCGTCTGCCATACGCCATTGTTCACCAGCCAGCCGAGCAGGGTGAGCACGTACTCGAAATAGCTGTTGGCGGTCATCGCGGGCTGTCCGGCTGCGGGTTATTCAACTGATGTAAGCGGCGGTCGCTATCGTCCGGCACTTCCACCGCCTGTCCCTGAAGCTGGTCGCGCTGCTGTTTGCGTTGCAGGATCTGGCTTGCGGTATTGCGCGTCAGCGCCTGGCGGAAATCGAGTTCCAGTTTCAGCTGGTTCAGCTCTTCATCCAATTGGCCGGTGGTTTTGCCTAAGCTATCCTGCGCTTCTTTGACGTTGGCGATATTCGGCTCGCGCATGCCCGCGAGCAGCGTGCGGCGGGCCAGCAACGCCTGCTCGGTGACGCGGGCCAGCGCCAGTTCTCCCGCCAGACGTTCGGTGAGGACGGCAACGTCCGGGTCGTCGCGCAGCGCCTCGACCACGCCGCGGGTAAGCTGCATGGATCCGCCAGAGGCTTTCGCCAGATTGTCGAAGCCGGGTTTCTGACTGCCATTAACCAGATCCGTCAGAAGGGGCAGGATCTTCGCCTTTTCTTCGTCGATCAGCGGATGCAGGCCGATCCCCGCCTGTGCGCCGGAACGCGCGTCCGGATCGTCGGTGGCCTGCGCCACGCTGATGGTCTGCTCACCCACCACGCGGGTCATCCATCTGGCGGCCTCTTCAGGGGATGTCCAGGTGTTACAAAGCTCTCCGTCGCATTCAGAGGGGGTAAGAGAAGCTGTACTGGTGGCGGGCTGCTGGTTGAGAATATTCCAGCCTGCGGCGGTGGCGTCATGGACTACCTTAATCGGCGGCTGGCCTTTGCCGCCGCGCTTTTCGCCACCTACCCAGCGTTTACCCTTTTCGGCTGCCTCTTTTGCCGCTTTCTGGTCGGTGCGGATGGCGTCATTATCGCTGGCGGCGAGGGACTGGTAATTCTCCGCTTTGGCTCCGGAAAACCAGGCGGAGTCTGCCGCTAAATCGGTCATCTTCTCCGCCATTTTCTGGCAGTTCAGCAGCGATTTATCAAAATCCAGCCGTCCCTGTAATACGCCGTTGGTCAGCAAATCATAAAGCTGCGGATTAGCGCGCTGGATAATCATCGCGGGCAGGCTGGCAACCGCGCCGGTGGCACTCTGGATAACGTTACCCATTAGTTGCTGGAAGCCATCGGTGATGCCGTTTAGCTGGTTGCGCACCGTGGTGTCGATGTCGAAATTGCCGCACATCATATCGGCGTTCCAGCCAAGACCTAAGCTAAGCGGCGAGGGGCTGCGGCGTACCGGAGGCGGCATGACCGCCTCGCCGCCGCCAATCTGGTAGTAAAGCAGGTCGTCAACCGCGCCTCGCGTGCGGAAGCTGTAGTCGTCTGCCGCCACGCAAACCCAGGCGAAAAACAGTAAGACCAGGCAAAGGACTCTCATCGCCGCCTCCGTTAACCCGTACTGCCGAGGAAGGTTTGCCCCCGGCGCGGACAGCATTTATAGGGCCGCCACAGCGTCCAGGCGTACGCACCATCCTCCGCCAGTTTGTCGGCGTAGGTGTCGGTGGCGCGACCATTTGGGAACACCGAACAGGCGGCGGATTTTTTCGGCGTGAGCATCTGCCAGCGATGGTTATCGCTGTCGCCTTCGATAACCGGGGAGGGTGGCCAGTACCCGGCACGGGATGAGGCGGTCAGCGGCGTGTAGATATGCGGTTGCCCGGTACGCGTCACCAGATCGGCCACGCGCTGGGCGATAACGGCGGCGGCTTTATAGTCGTGGGTCTGGCTGATGGCTCCGGCGCGCGGGTAGATATTGCCCCACATATCGCCGTTTTGACCGACTTCCCGCATGCCCGGCGTCAGCGCCTCCGTGTATGTCATTTCCGGTACACCGCTGCGCCAGGCCAGCGTATCCATCAGGCTCAGAAAGTAAGGTTGAAAAGGCTGCGATGAAGGCGAGCAGATATAGCCAAACTGAGTGAAAAATTTTGCTAGTTCATCACCCGCCGGGAAGCCAATGGCGTCGGCATTCTTAAAGCGGATCTTGCTGTGCTGGCTGGCAGAACGAGGATTCGTATCACCACCGCTTTCGGCAATGCCGGGCAACGGTGGGCTGAGTAACGACATCTCCGCCCACGGATTCTGGCCGGTGTTGCTGTAAGCCGACACCACCAGATCCGGGCGGAAATGGCTGACCTTTACCGACGTGCGTACCGAGCAACCGAGCGGCGTGCAATAGAGCCAGTAGCACAGGCCGACAACCCGGTAGTTCACGCAGTCCGGCGACGGGGCGGAGGCTGCAATTTCCGGCGTGGTAATAGCTCTGAGCGGGAAAGCGGCGCACAGCATCAGGGGCAACAGAAGAGTAAAGCGGTCTGGCATAACGCCTCCGGCAACAGAGTTTTCTTCTGCCGGGTGTAGCGCAATGCTCATACGATCACTGCTGAAAACTGGAACCAGCCTGTGAAAATTGTTGAGTCTGTCATCAACCTTTGCCGGGCTTTCTGGTGTTATTCTGTGGTTCAGGCCGGGCTACGAAAGTGGTTCCGGCCTGTTTTTTTCTTCATTTTTTATTGTGTTTAAGGAGTAAGGCTTATGCCAGTAAAACGAAAACATCTGACCCGCCATGAAGTGGGACAGATACTGCTTGCAGCGGACAGAGGGATCCATTTTGAGCGGGATTACTGCCTGATTCAGATGTGTTTTTTACACGGTCTGCGGGTCAGTGAACTGTGCGGAATGCGCCTGTCGGATATCGATTTGGTAGGGCGTTCGGTGTATGTCCGACGGCTTAAAAACAGTCTCTCAACGCAGCATCCGCTGTTTGATGCCGAATTGCCCGCGTTGATGCGCTGGCTAAAGGTGCGCCGCCGCTGGCGGGAGGCAGACAGCGACTGGCTTTTTCTGTCGCAGAAAGGAGGCCCGCTGTCGCGCCACCAGGTTCGATTGTTGCTCAAACGTTACGGTGAACTGGGGGGAGTCAGCATTTCCGCATACCCACATATGTTGAGGCACGGATGCGGTTACGCGCTGGCGGATTTGGGGCGTGATACGCGTCTGATACAGGATTATCTGGGGCACCGGAACATCCGGCATACGGTGATTTATACCGCAACAAATACGCAGAGGTTTATGAATGTTTGGGGAAATGTGAGAGAAAACCACACAATTAGTGCCAGAATGTAAAGTAGTATCAGAAAAATTTAGCAAAGTGTCAAAATTTTTCTGAGACCCCTTTTGATAACGGATTATCTCTCTGTTTTTAAATAAAAATAAAACGTAGCAGATATATGATGTTCCTCTGGCCCCTGCTGGCAACGTGCTTTAGAGGTTCACGTTGCCAGTTTTCATTCGCTCACCGCTTTACTGTTTTATGCCATTCCGACCGTTCTTTTCAGCCAGCGCTGACATTTTATTTTTCACTGTCATCTTCCACCAGATTTTCTTCTGAACTCACCACTCTGGCACTAACGGGAAAGTCTCCCGCAGGTTTTTTCACCGCCAGAGTGAAGCAGGGCTGAGCCCTGAACGATTGTTCACAAGGAGAACTGTATGAAACAAATGATGTTAAGCGCGTGTTTTTTACTGGTGGCGGGTAACGCTTTAGCCGCCGACGGCACCATCCACTTCACCGGCAGCATTACCGATCAAACCTGCACAGTGGATACCGGCTCACAAAATCTACCGGTTGATTTAGGCAACGTCGCGCAGACCGCGCTCAACGGCGCAGCCGGGATGAAAGCGGCACCTACGCGTTTCACGCTTAGCCTGAGTGATTGTCCTGACACCGTAACGGGGGCAAATGTGAAATTTGACGGCACCTCTGATGGCGTGAACCAGAACCTGCTGGCGCTGGACAGCGGTACCGGGATCGCGACCGGCGTCGGTATCGAAATTGCCGATAAAAATGGTACAGCCATCCCTCTGCATACCGCATCGACGGATTACACCCTGGCTGAAGGGACTAATTCGCTGGACTTTGTCGCTCGCTATGTCTCTACCGGCACCGCGGTCACGACCGGCACGGCGAACGGTACCTCGCAGTTCACCATTAACTACAAATAACGCTGTGCCTTTGCGGGGTGCTTCTCTCCTCCATCCATTGCACCGCCGCATAACAGGGACCGTTTCGCAGGGATGCGTATTTTTCGCCCGGAGATAACAAGATGAACAGGTATGCAGACGTTGTGCTGGCGCTTTTGCTGGCCTCCTTTACCGTGCAGGCGCAGGCCGGAATAGTGATTGGCGGCACACGCGTCATTTATGACGGAGATAAAAAAGAGACCTCCGCATCCATCCGTAACCCCGAGAAATCCAGTGTTTATCTGGTACAAAGCTGGGTGGACAGCGGCGAGCAAAACGCGAAAGCGCCGTTTATCGTTACCCCGCCGCTGTTTCGTATTAACCCGGGTGAAGAGAATATCCTGCGCATTGTGCGTACCGGGGGAAACCTGCCGCAGGACCGGGAGTCGGTCTTCTGGCTGAATGTAAAATCTATCCCCGCGACTGATGACAGTAAACCGCGCACCAATGTGCTGCAGGTGGTGGTGAAGTCGCGCCTGAAGCTGTTCTACCGTCCCGCCGGGCTGGACGGTCGGCCTGAGACCGCTTATCACCAACTCTCCGTCGCCCGCAGCGGCAACCGTCTTACCATCAGTAACCCTACCTCTTATTACGTCACGTTATTTACCCTGAAGGTGGACGGGCAGGAGATCAAAGACGCAGACATGGTGCCGCCGAAAGGCAGTGCGAGTTTCACGCTCCCTTCGGCATCTGTCTCCAGCGTGAGCTGGCAAGCCATCAGTGACTACGGTGGCGTCAGCCAGACTGAAAGCCGCAGGCTGTGAGGGAGAAAGAGATGAAAAATCCAACTTCCCGGCTGATGGTATTTCTGCTGGCGCTGCTGCTGGTGATGGTTCTGCTGCTGGGGTATCTCCGTCACGCGGAGGCCCGTGAGATCTTCAACCCTCATGCACTGGAGATCGACAATCCCGGCCAGCCGGTGGCGGATTTATCCACCTTTGCTGAAGCCGACGGCCAGCTACCTGGCACCTATCGGGTCACGGTTTATGTGAATGGTGAACGGCAGGGACTGGCGCAGGATATTGCGTTTATCTCCGGGCCGGACAAAAAGCTCAGCGCGCAGGTCACGCCCGCGATGCTGAAAGCCTGGGGCGTCAAAACGGACGTCTTTCCCGCGCTGGCGGCGCTACCCCCTGAAAAGCCGTTGGAGAATATTGGCCGCTACATCCCGATGGCCACCACCGATCTGCGTTTCAGCCAGCTGCAACTGAATGTCAGTATCCCGCAGGCGGCAATGGATGCCAGCGCCAGAGGCGCAGTGGATCCATCCGAATGGGACGAAGGGGTACCTGCTGCGCTACTGAACTATAACTTCAGCGGCAGCAACACCTGGCACGACGGAGAAAACGGTTCAGATAATAACTATTACGCTAACCTGCAAGGTGGGCTGAACCTCGGCGCGTGGCGGCTGCGCAATTATTCCACCTGGAATTACGATGACGAAAACGGCAGCCACTGGGATTCGGTGAACACGTACCTTCAACGGGATATTCAAAGCCTGAAAGGGCAACTGACGCTCGGTGACAGCTATACGCCATCGGACATCTTTGACAGCGTGCAGTTTCGCGGCGCGCAGCTTGCCTCTGACGATAACATGCTGCCGGACAGCCTGCGCGGGTTCGCCCCGGTGATTCGCGGTATTGCGCAGTCGAACGCCCAGGTGACCATTAAGCAAAACGGCTACATCATCTACCAGAGCTATGTTGCGCCGGGCGCGTTTACCATCACCGACCTGTACCCGACCTCGGGCAGCGGTGACCTGGAAGTGACCATCAAAGAAGCCGACGGCAGCGAACGGACCTTCGTTCAGCCCTTTTCTGCCGTACCGATCATGCAGCGTGAAGGGCATCTGAAATATGCCCTGACCGCCGGGAAATACCGTAGCGGCAATGAAGACAGCGACGAGCCGCAGTTCGGCCAGCTGACGGCGATCTACGGCCTGCCCTACGCCATCACCGTCTATGGCGGCACGCTGTACTCAGAGGATTATCTGTCCGGCGCGGGAGGTCTGGGTTTTGGCCTCGGCGAACTGGGTTCGCTGTCTGCTGACATCACTGCCGCACACACCACACTGAATAACGACGAAAGCCACGACGGCCAGTCGTACCGGGTTCAGTACTCGAAGGATTTTCAGACCACCGATACCAGCTTCACGCTCGCGGCCTACCGCTATTCCACAGAGGGTTTCTACACCTTCCAGGAGGCGAACGATTTACGCTCGGATAGCGATGATGGCTGGCGGATGACGTACAACAAACGCCAGCGGCTCCAGCTGGACCTCAGCCAGAGCGTGGGCAGCTACGGCTCGGTTTTTGTCTCCGGCTACCAGCAGGATTACTGGCACGAAGACGGTTATGAACGCACCCTGAGTACCGGCTGGAACGGGAATGTGAGTGGTATTAGCTACAGCATCACCTACAGCTACAGTGACTATCCTGAGAGCACCCAGCCTGCCGATCAGCAACTGGCCTTTAACATCCAGGTACCGCTCAGCAAATTCCTGCCCGGACAGGCGGCAAGTAACGCCTGGGCCAGCTACAGCGTTAACACCGCTAAACATGGCGACACCCGCCAGCAGGCAGGGCTCAACGGCACGGCGCTGGCTGACAATAACTTAAGCTACAGCCTTCAGCAGAGCTACACCAACCACGGCACCGGCGGCTCCGGCAACATCAATGCCGATTATAAAGGCGGCCAGGGGGAAATCAACGGCGGCTACAACTATGACGATGATTCGCAGCAGGTCAACTACGGCCTGAAGGGCGGCGTGGTGGTTCACCCGCATGGGATGACGCTGTCCCAGCCGCTCGGCGAGTCGCTGGCGGTGGTCAGCGCTCCGGGCGCGGATGACGCGAAGGTGCAGAACAACACCGGTGTTTACACCGACGGACGTGGCTATGCGGTGGTGCCGTACGTCAACCCGTACAAGAAAAACCGTATTGCGCTGGATACCAGTACCCTCGGTGATGAGGTGGATATCGACACCGCTGTGCAGACCGTGACGCCAACGCAGGGTGCAGTGGTGATGGCGGAGTTCAACACACGCGTCGGACGACGGGTGCTGATGACGCTGCTGTATCGCGGGCTGCCGGTGCCGTTCGGCGCGCAGGCGAAGCTGAAAGAGGGCGGCAGTGGCATAGTTGGCGACGACGGCCAGGTGTACCTCACGGGCGTGCCGGATGAAGGTGAGATCGCGGTTAGCTGGAACGGGGCGCAGCAGTGCGCGGTGCATTACCGGCTGCCGGAACAGGAAAACCAGCCACCGGTATTGGCGGCGAGTCAGGAATGCCTTGAGGTCGGAAAATGAACATGTGGCGATGGATGATTATTCTGGTCGGGCTGACAGTTAGCCAGGCTTCATGGGCGCTGTGTTCAGCATCGGGGAGCTTCTCAATAAGCCCCGGTAGCATAGTGGTTCAGCGGGACGCAGTAGTCGGGCAGCCCATCAGTGACTGGCTGATATCTAACCAGGGCGTGGCCTACCAGAACTGTAATTACGACAGCACAACGCAATATCTTATTGTGGCGGGTATTAAAAATACGGGTTCAAAGGCCAGCGTTACCTGGAATGGTGAGGCGGTGTTTAACACCAATGTAGCGGGAGTAGGATTCGTTTTTGAAGGCCGCACGTCATTCGACAGCAACCCTTTACCCGATAACTGGACCGGTATTGCCAGCGGCCAGTCACAGGTCTTCACCACCCAGACCAGCCACAGTTCGGGGTACCATCCTTCGATTAACGATCAGGCGCGGATCCGGCTGATCAAAACCGGCAATATCACGCCGGGAACGCTGAGCGGTAACCTGGGGCGTTTTATAGCCGGGACACGCGAGAATGGGCAGTGGTCAACGGAGATCCCTATCGCTTTTTCCGGGGGGCAAATCACGACCGTCTCCTGTACGGTGAGCACCCCTGATGTTGATGTGAAGCTTGAGCAGCACAAAAAATCGGAATTTACCGGAGCTGGTTCGGCGACTGAATGGAAAGCTTTCAATATCGAACTGGATTGTGACAAAAGTTCCCGAATCAACGTCAGGATAGATGCCACACAGGATCCGTCGAATGTCGCTGGTGTGATGAAGCTGGACAGCGCGTCAGGGGATCTGGCCGCGACAGGAATCGGCGTGCAGCTGTACTTTGCACCGGATAACAGCGCGGTGCAGTTCGGGCAAACGAAACTCTATTACACCTCGCCCAATGGGGGTTCTGAAACGGTGCAGCTTAAGGCACGTTACTACCAGACGACCTCCGCGATTACGGCTGGTGAGGCTAACGCCACGGCAACCTTCACGCTGACTTACCAGTAACCGCCCGGGGTCATCATATGAAAAAAATCATCTGCTTATTATTGCTGATAATGGCTATTGCGCCATTGGCTGAGGCCAGTTGTTCCTTTTACAGCGGCGTGTCCGGAGAAGTGCCCGGCTATCTGAACTTCGGCAATGTGGTTGTTCAGCGTGATGCACCGGTCGGCAGTGTACTCGCCACAGCGGTAACTGGCGCTTATAACAACGGTAACGCCATTGCAGGATGCACCCGGGAAGCCTGGACCGCGCGCTGGGAACTGACGCAATGGGGGACGCTGAGCGGATATGGCAACGGTGTTTACAACACCAATCTTCCCGGCGTCGGCTTACGGTTAAGCTCTGCGGTCTCGGGAAAAACATTGCCCTACGAGGGAAGCTACCCTTACAACGCTGGTGGCTCATGGGCATCCCTTCCCGGCGACGGTATCAAAGGGGAGCTTATCAAAACCGGCGATATCACCAGCGGCACGTTAACCGACGGCATGTTGGCGCGCGCCTCGGTGGTGAACCAGTTTTACTTTGCTAACGTCACGCTAAACGGAACCAACACCGTCACCTCTGCTGCCTGCTCGGTAACATCGGTGGATGAGCCGGTCCAGCTTGGCGATCACAACAAGCGGGAGTTCAGCGGCGTCGGCTACACCACGGACTGGAAGGGATTTAATATCGTGCTGGACTGCAATAAAAGCGCGCATATTTATGTGCAGATTGATGCCATCCGTGATGCGTCGAATGCGCCAGGCGTGATGGCCATTGATTCCGAAAGCGGCAGTACCGCGGCGACGGGCGTTGGGGTTCAGCTTTACTTCGCGCCGGACAACAGCGCGGCGCAGTTCGGCCAGGTAAAGGATTATTATACTTCGCCAAATGGTGGGATGGAGACCGTTCAGCTTAAGGCGCGTTATTACCAGACGACCTCTTCCGTGACGGCGGGACCCGCTAATGCGACGGCAACGTTTACGCTGACGTATAAATAGTACTTAATGATATGGAAAATTCTACATCAGAACCTGTAATTAAAAACAGAATCGCGGCACAATATCTTCGGATGTCGACTGAGCATCAAAAATATTCCCCTGAGAACCAACGGGAATATATTGATAGGTATGCAAAAGAACATGATATTACTATTTTGCATACCTATGATGATGCCGGGCGTAGTGGCCTGAGTCTGGATAACCGTCCTGGATTACGCTCCCTGTTGCACGATGTTGAAAATGGCATAATAAGCGTTTCATTAATTCTTGTTTATGATGTCAGCCGTTTTGGTCGTTTTCAGGATATTGAGGAGGCAGCACATTATTCATGGCTACTGAAGCGCAGCGGCGTCCGTATTATTTATTGTGCGGAGCCGTTTTCTGAAGAACAGACAGAACTGTTTATGCTGGGGCTTTCTTACTCCCGCTATGGTGCTGCAACATACAGTAAGAACCTCTCGGAAAAGGTATTTCTCGGACAGGCAAACCTTATCCGCCGGGGATATCATCAGGGAGGGATGCCAGGATTTGGCATCCGAAGATTATTAATTGATGAACAGGCAAAACCGAAAGGTTTACTTCTTTCCGGACAAAGGAAAAGTTTACAAACTGACAGGGTAATACTCGTACCAGGCCCTCCGGAGGAGGTGTTGATAGTGAACAAGATTTACGACATGTTCATTGATGATGGTAAACCGGAGTTTGTGATTGCTTCAGAATTAAACCGGAAGAATATCCTTGCGGAGAATGGGCTGCAATGGACCCGATGCAAAATCCATCAGATACTGACCAATGAAAAATATATCGGCAATAATGTCTATAACCGAACATCCGGACGGTTGAAAACCCGCAGTGTCAAGAATCCACGGGCGCAGTGGGTGAGATGTGATGGTGCATGGGAACCAGTTGTTTCAATCGAAAAATTTGAGGCAGCCAGGGGGATCATTGAGGCCAGAGTCGTGCAGTACAGTGATGATGAATTGCTGGATAAACTGCGACATCTGCTTAAAATTCGGGGCAGGCTTTCCGGGATTATGATTGATGAAGAGGATATGTTCCCGTCGAGCAGTATCTTTCGCTCACGGTTTGGCGGCCTGGTGAGGGCATACAGTCTGATTGGATATAACCCACAGCATGATTATTCTTATCTTGAGATTAAAAAACAGATCGCTGAGCATAATCTTTCTTTCATTGGTAATTTGATACGGGATATTTACCACTATGGTGGATGGGGAGCAGTACAGGAAGATGGTTCGCTATTTATCAATGATGAGTTTTATATATCCACTAATCTGGTCCGCTGCCAGCGTTTGTCATCAGGAAAACTACGGTGGAAAATAAAATTTAATTTATTACATAATTGTGATGTCATGATATTCCCACGACTGGACAGTACTAACAACACGGTGGTTGATTATTTTATCTTTCCAGCCATAGATGTTCTGAATAATGATTTAATGCTTCATGAAAACAATGGTTTTATCCTTGAGTTGTACCGATTTGATGATTTGTCATGCCTGAAAAACCTTGTTAAACGGACCAAGTTGGAGTTTTAACTGATGGAATCTTTTGATGAACAGATAGAGCTTATCGATATCAGCAGTATTTATATTGCGAATCCAAGAAAGAGAAATAAATTTATTCATAATGAGATTAAGGAGAACATAAAGACAATTGGCCTGAAACGTCCTGTCAGCGTTCGGCCTGTAAATGATGAAAACTACAAGTATGCCCTGATTTGCGGACAGGGAAGGCTTGAGGCCTACATTGAGTATGGTGAAACAAAGATCCCGGCAATCATCAAACACGTCGATGAGGAAACAGCGCATCTGATGAGTCTGGCCGAAAATATTGCCAGGCGTAATCCTCGGGCCGCTGAGCTAATGGAAGATATCCGGAGAATGAAAACCAGTGGGCTAACGGATCGGGAGATTGGTTTGCGTCTGGGCTATAACTCCAGTTGGGTGAATGGCGTGATTACACTGTTGTCCTCGGGAGAGAAGCACCTTTTACGAGCATTTGAGACGGGAAATATCCCGTTATACCTGGCTGTGGAAATCTCCCGCTCTGGTGACGAGGAAACACAGGAATTGCTGACGACAGCCCTGAAGGATGGACATATCCGGGGCGGTCAAATTAATAAGATCAGGCGTATTCTGGAGCAACGAAAAAAAGGTGATAAAGGTTCGATTAATACGGCATTTTTGCCTGGTAAAAAACAGAAAAAGCTCACGCCTGAGGAGCTGGCGGGCATTTACCAGGAAAATATTAATGAACAAAAGGCTGTCCTGCTGAAATCCACAATGGTCAAAGAGAAAATACTGGCAGTAAAACAGATTTTTGGTCATCTGCTAAAAAGTGATGATTTTTTAAAGTTACTACATCGTAATAATATCCATGATGTTCCCACATTACTGGATGATCATGAAAAAAATGAGGGAAAATAAAATGATTTCACAATGTTTTGATCCCCGATTTTATACATTCAAAGTTGAATCACTGGTTTATGCCAGAACACTACCGGTTAATGTTAAATTTAGTACCAAGTATAAACAGATTAAAGCCTCTGTTGATGAGATTGGGTTGATTGAGCCCATTGTGGTTTATATTAATGATGCCAATGACAAAATCATCCTCGATGGCCATCTGCGGGTTGAGATTTTAAAAGAGTTGGGAATTACAACTGCCCACTGCCTGATATCCCCTGTTGAGGATACCTATTCATATAATAAGCGGGTCAGTCGCCTTACCATTGTTCAGGCACAGAACATGCTTCTTAGGGCCGTAGAGTCAGGCGTGTCGGTTGAGAAACTGTGTGTTGTGCTGGGGGTTACGCCGGATACCCTGATAGGCAAACTGAAAATTTCTGACGGGATAGCCCCTGAAGTGATGGCGCTACTGGCAGAAAAAAATGTGCCGCAGACCATTTTCTCTGTGCTTAAAAAACTAAAGCCTTATAAGCAGATCGAGATGGTCAATACGATGATTAGCATTAATAATTTTACACGCAAATTTGCGATGTCGATGCTACACGCGGTTTCCCCTGAACATCTGGTGGAACCGAAAAAAGATGCCAGAAGAGAAACCGATATCCGAAAAAATCTCGAACGGCTGGAAAAAGAGATGGCTTCGGTTCAGGTAGAAACGCAGCACCTTCAGGATGAATATGCAGAAAATAACCTCCGGCTAGTCATTATTAAAAATCACATTGAACGTCTGCTGGATAACGGCCAGATAGTTAACTGGCTTTACGATAACCATCAGGAATACCTTTCGGTGCTCAAACAAATTTCGGGACTGGATGATCTTAATAATCTGGTTCATAAAGAAGAATGATAATAATTTGACTCCAGGCGCCTTCATGCCAAAAATAATCTTTCCCGGCACGAGATTCGCACCGGGAAGAAATTTACAACATTTCAGGCTTCCCACTTACCAGGCTGCGATGCACCGCCTCGCAAATCCGGCTGACCGCCAGCCCATCCTCTGCCGTCACCGGGTACGGTGACCGGTTCCTGACCGCCCGCACAAAGTCGTTAATCGGATCGATGCCGAAACCGCTGGCGACGCCGTTGCGGTAGTTGATGAAGTAGCTGTTGGGCGTGAGCGTCTTATCCGGGGTGGTGATTTCCAGCCCCCGATGCTGTGAAGAGCTTCGGATCCAGGTCTTCCCGCAGAGGATCTCAATGCGTCCGTCATTATCCTTTGGAAACCCCTCCGGCAATACCCACGAATTCTCGACCACCCATGAACTGCCATCGGCCATCGTCAGCAGGCTCTGCACGTTGTCGTGGGTATCTATCCCGCACATGTCCAGTAGATGCTTCTGTCCCACCGCATACACCGATACCACCTCCTGACCGGAGAGGTAGCGCACCAGGTCAAAGCAGTGGGAACCCAGGAACCACACCGGGGAGCTTGCGCCCGCCCAGTTCAACCACGCCGTCGGGACCGTTATCACATCGTCCATACTGATATGGCCGCGCAAAATGCTTCCGGTCTCCGGATTTTCCAGTTCGGCTTTAATGCGCATCACTGCCGGGTCCCAGCGTTTATGGAAATCGACGCCGACCAGCAGATCCCGCTGCTGCGCCATCTCCATGATAAGTTCACATTCGCGTACCGAGGTGGCGAGCGGCTTTTCCGCCAGCACATGCTTGCCGTAGCGCAGGGCGGTGAGGATGGATTCGGTGTGGTACGGGTCCGGTGTCGCCACCGAAACGATATCAATAGCCTCCTGCTGTAGTAACCGATCCAGTCGTATGTAGCCCTGGATCCCGTACGCCATGGCAAGATCATCACAGCGTTCCTCATCTGTTTCGCAGATGGCGACCAGCACCGTGTCCGGGTTATGGCGGTACGCGTTCATGTGGTGTTTGCCGTAGATACCTGCGCCGACCACGGCAACTCTGATTTTGTTCATATTTGAGTCCTCAGAATAAGCCCAGGGAAAACAGCCAGCCGATGATGACGGCCAGCGGCCCGGTTAACTGCCGCGAGAGCAGAAAGGCGGGAACGCCCTTCGCGATGGTCTCCGGTTTGGCCTCCTGCATGGAGAGCCCCACCGGCACGAAGTCGCAGCCGACCTGCACGTTGATGGCGAACAGCGCGGGCAGGGCGAAGGCCGGGGAGATGGCGCCCGCGCCAATCTGGGTACCAATCATCACGCCAATCACCTGCGAGATGGCCGCACCCGGCCCGAGTACCGGGGAGAGGAACGGAATGCCGCAGATGAGCGACAGCAGTACCAGCCCCCACAGCGAATTCGCCAGCGGCGTCAGGGCGTGGGCTATCAGGCTGCCGAGCGCGGTCTCCTGCACCAGCGCAATCAGCAGCGAGACAAAGGCCATAAACGGGATAACGTTACGCAGAGACACGTCCACCGCCTCGCGGCTGGCGGCAAACAGCAGGGCGATAACGTGGCCGACGGTAGTACCTGTCTTTTCAACCATGCGCACCAGCTTCTCCGCGCCGCGCGGCGGTGGCGGCGTGGTGATAACCCGAGGTGCAGGCTCCGGTTTTGTCTCAGGCTCGCTGTCTGGTGCTTCGGCGGTATCGACCAGAACCAGTTGCTCCGGGGTGACGCCGGAAACGTAGTTCTCCTCGGTAATAAACTGCGCCAGCGGCCCGGCCCGCCAGGTGGGCAGCACATTGATGGTCGGGATACCTTTCTGCGGGTACAGACCGCAGCGCAGGGAACCGGCGCAGTTAATCACCACGCACAGGATGTCGTTATCCGGCGGGATATCGGCAAAGCCGTTGACGATTTCCGATTCGGTGAGCGCGCCGATTTCTATCGCCACCGGATGAATCTCACGTCCGGTCAGCGACAGCACCTTTTTGCCGCTGCCAACGGGCAGCCACAGCCCCTTACCGTAGCCGCCGGGACCGGGGGGAATGAGCACCGTGTTCATGGCCGCCCCTCCTCAATCACCAGATTGCCGTGCAGGTCATGGAGTTTCGGCACCGGGCCGGAGAGATGAACCGCTCCGACGTGGCAGGGATTCAGGTCGCCATTAAACACCAGCGTCAGGTGGCCGAGTTCAAACAGCGCCTGCTGTGCACCTTTGCCGACAGCAGTCACCAGATAATCATGGCCCGCCAGCATCAGGCGGTCGCCGGGGAGTATCATCAGGCTCTCTTCCCGGAACGACGGCTCCAGCGACAGCGAGTAATCGAGGCAGTCCTTCGGCCCGTTGCTGTCGAAGGTGATGAGCATCTTGTCGGTGAGGCCGTCGGCGACAAACAGCCCGATGGCGACGATACGCGCGCAGTAAATCATCATGGCGCATTCCCCCGCCTGCTGAGCCGCAAGAACAGGTACTCGGTGATAATCCCGCGTATCAGGCCAATCAGCATGGCGGCGGCGATATAGCGCAGCGCCAGCGAGGTGACGGGCAGGCCGAGCGCCTTAACCCCGGCAGCCACGCCGAGCCAGACGAACAGCTCCGACGGCACCACATGGGGAAACAGGCTGGTGAGGGGATGGGCAGTGGTGCCGAGTGCATCTTCATAACCAGGCTTGCTCTTTTCGGGCAGGAGCTTGCCTAAAGTGAGTGCGCCCGGGCTGCTCATAAAGAACCAGCCGAGCACCGGCAGTACGCCGTAGGTGAGAATGCGCGAGCGGCCAAGCAGGGCGGCGACTTTCTCCATTCTGACTGTACCAACCAGCTTCATCAGGAAGTTGATGGCCAGCAGCAGGCAGATGAGCATCGGGATAAGCCCGGTCATCATGTCGAGGAAGATTTTGCCTGCGGCCTGGAACAGGTGGATAAAGCCTTCAGCCAGGGAGACCAGAAACATGGCGGCCTCCTGTACTCAATGCGATGGTGCATGGTTGTGGTTCGGTGTGCATAAACAACTCTCCTGTCAGGTATCGTTGGTTAATGCGTCCTGCCACTCACAGCGCGGGTCGTTATGTCCCGGAGTTGTCGGTTGTTGTCATGGGGTGAATCGGTTTTCGGGGTTCACGTTTGTTACTGGAATTGAGGTAACGGCCGGGCCAGATTTCTGATGGATGCACGTCGAGCGCGATGGCAATCAGCCACTCGCCTTTCGGCCACGGGCGCGTCAGGGTATTCGACAGCGTTGACGAGGCCAGCCCCGCTTCCCGCGAGAGCCTTGCCAGACTGGTACCGCGCTTGTGTAAAGCGGCAACGATGTCGGCGGGGTGCCAGTCTTTTTTAGTCATTTCGTTTACCTCTTCAGTCCTAATGCTACGTTTTTCGTAGTATCTAAGTCATTAAAAAACTACGAATCTCGTAGTTATGCAAAAACGACTTAGACAACGGGATGTTTTCATCCGTCGATTAAAAGAAGCCCGACAGCGCTTAGACATTTCTCAGACTGCTGTGGGGATTGCTGCGGCTGTAGATCCTTCTGTTGCAAGCACCCGTTTCAATCGCTACGAGAAAGGTGTTCATGAGCCTGATATGGAAACTGCTGCACGGATAGCTGATGTGCTGAATGTTCCCCTACCATGGTTGTTCACTTCGGATGAGAATCTTGCTGAACTGATTCTCAACTTCGCTGCCCTCTCTCCTGATGCGCAACTCCAGTTGCTGGAAACGTCCCGCCAGATGGTAGGTATCTCCCCTAAAGATGATGCTTAATATACAGCCTCTTTTAACCTGTGAATGTGATACTACGTTAATCGTAGTATCGGCAGCAAGTAAAAACTACGATTCTCGTAGTTATGAATACAAGTAACCATTACAACGATATTTTTTGCCGTCGCCTGAAGCAGGCTCGACTGGCAAGTGGGCTTTCACAAAAACGTCTGGGGATTGCAGCAGGTATTGATGAATTTGTCGCCAGCACGCGTATCAATCGATATGAAAAGGGTGTACATGAACCGGGTACGGAGATTGTGCAGAAATTGGCTGAGGTTTTGCGAGTACCGTTGGCTTACTTTTATGCTGAAGATGATGATTTGGCGGAGTTGATGTTGGTTTTTTTGTCATTATCAAAACAACAGCGTAAAGATCTGATTGATTATACAAAACATTTTTTGCCTGACTAAATGAGTATAAATTCATTTATTTTATATATGATCAAAGGGTGGCATACTGTGACAGTATCTAGAATCAAACATTTACCAGTTAACTAAGCCCGATTCTGATGATAAAATGCCCGTTTGTATAAGCGCAAACGGTGAGATGAATCAATGTCTAAAAACACTAATAACAAGCCATTTCAAGAACAACGTAAGGTATTTACAACTTATGTCCAGGATGGTTTAGACGTGGCAGCAACCAATTTAGCTTTAGAAAGAGCTAGGCAACAAATTCAAACCAATGGTGATAATTCTAAAAAGGAAGAAAAAAAATGACCACACATAGTCAACTGGAATCTTTAAAGAAAGTTTTAGAAAAAGAATATAATATAATTTCTTGGTCGCCCTCTGAACAGCAATTACAACAGATGCTTGATTTTATTCTCACTTTATCCGGCAGCGAACCTAAACGTGAACTATTTGATAAAATATTAAGTATTTATAAAAAACCAATTAACACGATGGTTTTTGAAGGGCTGGATACTTCAACAACAGCGATGTTGCTTACTCGTGCAATGGATGCTGTTCAAAATAATAAGAATAGCAATGAAGAAAATAAAAATTAAATGAGTATTCAGGGCATAATTGATAAGCAAAAAGAAAAAATAAGAATTTTGCAAGAAGAATACGATGCTGCACTTTATCACTTTGCAGAGGGTTCTTTAACATTCAGTGATGTCCATATTAAAGCACTGCGTTTTTTTGGTTATATAGAAGAATGCTGTGCCAGTAACAATTCATCCGCTATCATGAAAGATAGCGGTTGGAATCAATGGCTTGGTGAGACGTGTTTGGATGTCCTTCCGTTAATAGTAGGGCATTATGATTGCTATCGTAAAGCTTTGGGAGTACCTGACTTTGCACCAAGTGAAAGAGCATATGCAGGTATGCAACGTCTCGCAAAAAGGTTGGATAAAAAAGCGGCTATCAAAATACAAGAGAAATTCATCTCACTCAACATGCCTGTTTACGGATTTAACAACAAGGATAAAATAAAATTGAATAGAAGTACTGATAGATATCTTGGTTTCGCTTTTGGCGTGATTTTTATTTGTGTGATTCTGGCAACAGCTTTTACAACTCCTAATCCAACATCCTATCAATATACTGTTTTTCGCATAGTTCTCGCTTTAGCCGCCGGGGGGGTAGGTGCAGTGCTACCAGGAATGTTAGAGGTTAAATTCAAAAACTGGTTAAGAGCTTCAGGTGCAGCTGCATTTTTTATTATTGTATACTTTTATAGTCCTGTAGCTCTCCTGGCAAATATTGAGCCATCTCCCCAAAACTCTCAGTCAATTATTACTGAACTTAAGTGATACTTTAACAAAAAGAGAGTGTGGTTGGGTATATTAGAAATATTGAATCAAGTTTTATATTCCCGCTATGCTTACAGCCGCCTCCACCTCACTACACCCGGTCTCCCGCATAATCCGCATCCGTTCCGCCTTCTCATGCTTCTCGGTCATCGCCAGCGCCAGATACAGCGCTGGCGGCACCACCCGAAATAGCGCCTCCACGCGCGATGACAGCACCACGCCCTCGGTATACTGCCCCGGCGATTTCACCGCTGAGCGCAATAGTTGTCGTTGTTCTTCGGTCAGCGCCTTAAACCGGCATACCTGCTCGATCTCTTCCGGCGGCATAACCAGCAGTTCCCACCACTCGATCATGTTGAGCAGCTTCTTCGCCTCATCGGGAAAATCCGCCAGGTTCTGTGTCGCCAGCCATAGCCAGATGCCGAGCTTGCGCCACATCTTCGAGCCCTTCGTGAGGAACCGTGCCAGTAGCGGATTAACGGTAATGATATGCGCCTCGTCGGTAATATTAACGATTGGCCGCGCCAGATGCTGGTCGCGCTCGCCGAGGTTATTGATATGGTTAATCAGTGAGATATAACTGATGGCAAGCTGTGCTTCATAGCCTTCGCGGGCAAAGGTGGCTAGATCCACCAGAGTGATATCCGCCTCCGGCCACATCGTGCCTTCGCGGTTAAACAGCTCGCCTTCAAACCCGGCGCAGAACAGGTTGATGGATTCCGCCATCTCATACGCCCGCTGGCGGCGAGCTTCTGGCAGGCTGGCATCGCGCGAAAGAGCGAATAGCGCGTCACGGATATCCTGGGTCAGTGTCTGGCGTTTTTCCTCATAGCAGGTATGCGCGGCAGCGATAATCGCCAGGCGGATCATCGCCCGGTCAGGCCGGGTAAGGCGTGCATCTTCTTTCGCCTCGCCGCCGGTGATCATGAGCCTGGCGGTGATCTCCATTTCACCCAGTACATCACGCTGGTCATCGCCGTCGCTCTCTTCGTCCTCCGGCGGTTCAGCGTCGGTGACTGCCTGTTCCACCAGCCGCCACGCATCGGCGAACAGGGGCAGGGTGACGCCGGAACCGGGACGCAGGCTGATTTTATTCACCGTCAGGCCGTGGGCGGCAGCGTAATCGGCCATCAGGCCAAATGAGTTTCCGGCCTCGATGATAAACAGGCGTGGACGGTGCAGCGCCATCAACTGGGCTATTTTGGCGTTGAGTGTGGCGGATTTTCCTGCTCCGGTTGGCCCAAGAAGTAGAAGGTGGCCATTCTGGGCACGATCCAGCTTATTCAGCGGATCGAAGCACAGCGGCGCGCCGCCGCGGTTGAAGTAGCAAATCCCCGGATGCCCGGTGCCGGTTTCCCGCCCGTACACCGGTAACAGTCCGGCGATATGCTGCACAAAGTTGAGCCGGGTATACAGTCCGCGCAGGTCACGCAGGGGATCGAAGCACATTGGCAGCCAGCGTAACCAGTGGCTGAGTGGAGCCACTTCATGCTGTTCCTGCACTGGCACCAGTCCGGCGTTGAGCAGCAAGCTGTGCAATTGGCGCTGCTGGCGAAACAGGGTGTCGGTGTCGGGCGCATGCAGGTAAAACGCCAGCGCACTGCGGTACAGCTTATGGCTGTCTTTCAGATAGCTGCGCACCTCGTGGCAGTCGCGGCGGGTGTATTCCGAATCGGTGTTGTCGCCAATCGCCCGATCGGAGAGATGGCTGATGTGCTGCTCCAGCTTATCCTGCGGATACACCACCACCGTCAGGTTCATAATAGTGCCTGCTGGCAGCAGGTCGAACAGGGCGTTGATGCCGTCGCCACGCGCGGTTTCTCCGGTCAGCAGGCCGGGCGGCGGCGCTTTGCGCAGTCGATCGACCACCACCACTTTATGCGGACGGTTATCCAGCCACCAGACGCCGTTTTTCGCATCTGAGCGTGGTTCGCTCGTCAACAATAGTTCGGCGAAATCGTTGATGACGGGCAGGGATTCAGCTTCCGGTAAATCCAGTTGTCGCCAGAAGGCTTTTTTATCTTCAACGGGCGGCGCAGGGTTAAACCAGCGCACCAGCCAGCGGTGAATCGCCTGCTCATTCTGACGGACTGCGCTGATACCCGCCGCTTTCAGCCCAGCGGTGAGACGCTCGCAGATATGATTCAGCGTCTCTTCCGGCGACGGTTCATCCGGCAACGGCGCGGGCAGCCAGCGGTAGACCACCATCCGCGTGCGCCGCCACGTCTCCCGCCAGCGGGTGCGGGTGACGGTGTTATCAAGAAACAGCCCCTCATCGCGGGTGAGGGCGGCCATATGGTTTGCCATCTGCGCAAGCCATTCTCGGGTAAAGGCGGAGTCGCGGATCTCCGGCGCGGCGTAAGCAGCAAGTGATGCCAGCCATGCCTCGCTGTCGTCCTCGTCCTGGCAGAAAAACTGCACCACCCACGGCGCGCGTTCGTGCTCGTCAAAGGCGTCCTGTAAGGCGTCGGTGACGGTATCGCGCACCTGTTCGAGAAACGCCGTCGAACGGCCTTCGGTACTAACGGGATTTAGCTCAAATACGGCACCCACCGAGCGTCCATCCTCCAGCAGCAGCGTCTGCGACTCAGGCAAAAACTCCACCCACGGCAGCCAGTCGACAAACGATGGGCCTTTGCGATAGCTAGCGTCCAGCGCCTGTTGCGGGAGACCGTGCCGTTCAATCATGGTGGCGTCAGGCGTTCGCCCGGCAATGCATACTGCGGACGGGTATAGAAGGGGAAGACGGTGCTGTAGCCGGGGACTGGTGTATTGCCGTTAAGGTGCGGGAAAACGTACAACACAAGATCCGGATTGGGCAGGCGCGGAAACTGGCTACGGATGGTATCCGCTTCGGGTTGCGACACCGGACCATCCGGCGGGCGGCGCAACCGGGCGCGAGCATCAAGCAGGGCGGCACTGCCGCCGCTTTGCTGCTGCCACAGCGAGAGCATGCTGGCATCAGGATCGACCGGCATCAGTTCTTCCTGTGAGGTGCTGCATCCGGCCAGTAACAACAGAAGTATAAGGATGGTAAATTTCATTCCAGCCCTCCCGGTGTGCTGGCCTGCTGGTATTTCACCTGGCGGCCTTCCGGTTCATAGTCGATAGCCAGCTGTTCGCTGAGATGCACCGCCACCTTGTGGCCTGGCGGCACGTACACGGCGTCGAACATCTGGCCGTAGTGCTGTTTCATCCAGTCGGCGGTTTCTTTTAATCCGCCGCCGATGGCCTGGCCGAGCACGTACTGACCGTTGTTGCCTGTCACCGCGCTGGTGATACTGCCGTCCTCCACCACGGTGGTGCTTTCGCCATTGGCGAAGGCCTGCGCCGCCGCGCCGGATCCCGCCAGCAGGAACTGCGAGGCCAGGTACTCCTTCGCATTGCTTTTGCGCTCGCCGGGAATACACGGCAGCCCCTGGTTATCCGAGAGCCAGCCGATCTCCTGCTGTTTGTTGCCGGATTTGCCGCCCTGCGGGACGGTGCGGATGGTGCCGTCGTGAAACACAAAGGTCATGGAGGTGATTTGCCCGCGCACGCAGGAGAGCGTCCAGTCGCCCGAGGCGATACCGGAGACCATTGCACCCGCCACGTCCGGCAGTTCGATGCCGTTGGCGGTGAGGTTGTCCTCGCCAATCAGCAGCTTAAACGGGTAGGGATCTCTGACGGTGCCGTTGAGCGGTACGCGGCCAATCAGCGCCGTCATCGCGACCGATCCGGTCAGTGTGGCGTTCTGCGGCAGGGTGTAGACCTTCACGTCAGGTTTCGGCGGCGGTTTGTCGGCCGCTTTCAGGGGGACGCGCAGTAGCTTTTCATCCACAGGCGGAGGCGCATCCAGCGGCTCCAGCCAGCGGATATCCGGCTGTACGTCGGCGGGCAGCTCACCGGGCGTCAGCCCCAGACCGGGCGGGATATCGTCCGGACGTTTCGCCATCAGGCGATCGAGCTTATCCAGCAGCCCCCGCTGGCTTTTCAGCAGTTCGTCGCGCATCTGGTCCTGTTGCCTGCGCATATCCCCGCGTAACTCCGATACCAGCGTGGTTTGTTGCGCTTTGAGCCGTTTTTCGCGGGCCTGCTGGCTTTCGTTATCGTTCTGGATTGACTGGAGTTCCCGGCGATACTGCTTCATCTGGCCGACCAGCGTGGCGACGGTATCGGCGGGCGTGTCGCCGTCGATGCCCAGATCGCGCAGTTCCTGCGGCGTTAAGGCTGCCACGGAGCGGGATGGGGTGGTCTCCTTCGTACTTTTGCCTGCCGGGCGCAGCAGCAGCCAGACAGTGAGAAAGACAATCACGGGCAACAGGATTTTCAACAGAAGGCTCTGGCGCGGCATCATGGTTTCGGCTCCGGCAGCAGGGCGCGGGAAACCGGGCCCTCCGTTACTAGGTATACCACGGTGGTATCTTCTGCCAGACCTCGCGGGCCGAGCCAGTCATGCTGGAACGCGGCGGCGGTGAACTGCCCCTGAAGCTCACGCGGATCGAGCGTGATGCGCTGTCCGCTGTGATTTTGCAGGCGGATGGCGGTGACGGTGGTGGCGTTGACCTGCCATGACGCCAGCGGGGTGGCGGTAACAGGTTGCTCAGGCAGTAAGGTGGTGATGCGTTTCGCCAGCCGGACGGGGGCAGGCGTGACGCCGGGCAGGGCTTCGACGGTACGCAGCGGCGCATACAGGCTCTGCGCGGCATAGCGCACCAGCAGGACGGGCAGGGGCTCGGTTGATGCTGTTATTGGAACGGATGCTTTGGCTGTGGCAGGCGTTTGTGGCGCATAGCTAATTTGCACTGGTTCAAGTGTCGAAGTGCCCTGGGTGGCATGAATATCCAGCAGGATCAGCTCACCGTTGCCGGTATCACGTAACTGGATGCGGGTGGCCGGGAACGCCGTGTTCGCAAGCAGGAAGACTTTGCCGCCTGCGCTTTGCAGACGCACTTTGCCTTCCAGCGTGGCGGGATAGCCGATGCGCACTGTTTTCCCCACGTCGACAATCCGCTCCTGCCCGATATTCAGTGTGATTGGGAGCGGGATGTTTTCCCACTGCACCACCTCCGTGGCGATGGCCGGGAAGCTGAAGAGTAAAACCAGGAAGACAGACTTCATTGTTTCTCCTCCGCTACCAGACGTTGCGGTGCGGCATCGGTACAGTCGATCGCTAGCCCCCACGGGTTTTTCTCCGCATCAATGGCATAACGCACGACCTGTAATGGGTAGCGCACCAGCGCCTTTTTTACCGGCTCGTTCTGAAAGTACTCCTCAACCGCCACGTCCAGCGTTACCCGCCAGGCGTCCCGGCTTAATGTCTCGACTCGAGGAAGCGGGTGTTTATCACCGTCATGCACCAGGCTGCTGTAGCCGTGGCCGGGAAGCTCATACACGCCTCGCGTGCGTTCGCGTAATTCACCACCGTTGCGCCGTACCTGAAAATCGTGCTCCAGCCGGGTGTAACAGGCGGGCGTCAGGTAGGCGCGTAGCGAACGAAGGTTGCGGGAATAGTCCTCCTCGCCGTTATCCGGCCAGCGGTTAAGCTGCTGGAAGATATAAAAGGTGAAGGCGTAAACGCTGGCGGGCGGCACTTCCCACCATGGGCGGGTGCTGCCGGTGCGCAGGTCCGGTGGAAACCAGAGGGTGAGCTTTTGCGGTGCGCGGTACCAGCCGTAGCCGACACCTGCCAGACACAGACACAACAGAATAATCACCGCCCGCAGCGTCAGAATATGGTTATCGCGCTCGGCCAGCGCATGGCGAAAGCGGCTCATCGCGGACTCCTGCGTACCACCCAGACGGCGCTGTGCTGGATCAGTTGCGTACCCCGAAGATGATGGCGTTCCAGCCAGGCAAGGATTGCCTGTGGTAGCCAGGTGTCTGGCTTACCGCGTTTGGTGCGCGCCAGAATGCGCCCGCCGCCCTGAATCAACAACGCCGCGCCTGTCAGCGCCGAGCCGGGGATCAACGGCCAGTAACCGCTGAGCAGGGCCAGCAGAATGCCGGATATGCAACCGCCACCAAGACCGAGAGCCAGCGCCAGAAACAACTCGCTGGTGGTCAGGCCGCGCCAGACCACAGGCTCGCGGTTGAGTCGGTCGGGGAGAAAGGGGATCGTCGCCATATCACAGGACGTCCGAAGCCTGGTTGAGCAGCCAGATGATGACCACCAGCAGAATGCTGCCGACGCCCGCCATTGAGCCCAGATCTTTCCACTGCTTGCGCCCGCTCTGGATCTCCGAGTAGGTGGCAATGCAGTTGTTCGCCACCACCAGAAATCCGACGGCACAAATGCCCAGCGCCAGCACCACCACAATATCAAAACCGTAGTTTTGCAGCGTCTCCATAATGCCTTGGCCCTGGCCGCGCGACGGATCTTCCATCGTCGGCAGGTCGGCGAGGGCGTTAAATGTGGCGAACAGCAGTAACAGAAGCCAGCGCATGATGCCTCCTCAGCTCAGGACCAGCCAGAAACTGACCAGAACCAGTAATAGTGAACGGGCCGCCACCGCGCCAAAACTCTGCCAGCTCAGGCGCTGGCGACAGACGCCCTGCCAGGCGACCAGCAGCGTCCAGGCGCACCACAGCAACAGGACGCTGGTAAACAGTCCGAGCACCAGCAGGCTGACGGTTTCCGGTTTGCTCAGGCTAGCGGCCTGGAAGGCGGCGAGTTGCGAGTCAGTCATCGGGATGCTCCCGCTGGTAGCTGGCGCTCAGGGGCTGGACGGCGCGTGGCTGCGCTCTTGCTGGGACAAGGTAACGGCGGATGCCCTGTTCAATGATGGCGATGTCCTGCTGCGCCTGCTGATAGTCGAAAAAGTAGCGCGACTGCGGATCTGTGCTGGCATTGGATTGGGCACGTTTCAGTGAGGTTTTTACGCCGTCGAGTTGCTTCAGCGCGAGGGAGAGCTGGGTGGATTCCGGGGAGGCGTAGGCCTGTGATCCTATAGATAAAACCAGTAACAGGATTGTTGAGCCATGGTACATGACAGATTTCTCCGAAATTTTATTTCGGGCAGTGTGGAACAAGTTCAGATGAGTGATCCTCAAAGAATTATTTGTCTTTGATAAAAATTCCAGTAAAGATTGGGTATGTAGCTCTACCACCATGTCTATATTGAAAATAATTAATACTTTAAGGATATAGTTATGTATCGAATCACACAGATAATCTCTTTACTCAGTAATTCGAAGTCTGCGCCAGTAAAAGCATGGAGTAAGGGAGAGCGTATAGCTAAGAAGGTTCAATATTGGCTCTTGGGTGTTGCCGTATTGTTCTTTGTTTTTTGTGCTGGTCTCGCTATTATTCATAATTACATCCCCCTGTCACAACCTATTAAGTTCATAGCACTTTGCTTGACTTTGTTAACACAGGTGTTTGCATTGCTGTCATTCTTTCCTGATATCATTATTGGTGTCTATACATTAATTATGTGGCGGCAGCATATGCTAGTATCACTGGCCCAGGAAATTGAGAAGGACGAAAAAAATGCCAAGCGTTTGATGGGGTTCAGCGAAGTTGAACTTCAATACGCTAAATATTGGGTTGAGCTAAAAATTGCCAGAAACGAATCAAGATTGAAACTGTTTTTTGGCGATAAAACTGCTGCGCTTGCTCTCTTGGGATTATCATGGCCAGTTATAAAGGAGTTAGGGGGATTAGAATGGATATCATCAACATTTAGTCACTTCTTGGCTCCGGGACATGTTTTGGATACTATCATATGGATGTGTTTGGTATTATTATTAGGACTGTCTTTAGGTGGTATTATGATGAAGAATGTTAATGAAAAATACAAATACCAAGTATCCTTAATAGAATTAGCATTGAAATTAAGAGTAATGCAGGATAAATCATAGTATAGATGATTTGTTAATAACTAAAGGCTAGGTAATTTCTTGGTCGAGTCATAACCACCGTTTAAAACTCCCTGCCGCCATCCAGACCGTTATACCAAACCATAAAGCGGCAGGTAGTAAAACCAGCATTGTAGGCAGAAACAGCGGCTGCGTCAGATAACATATCCACAGCGTGGTGGCGACTGAACTGCCTGACCTGATGACATAACGGTGGAGAAAAACGGATTCCAGCCCGGAGCCAAAGCGCCTTAGATCTCGCCGCACCAGACCTTCTGTTAACCCGATTAAAACACACAGGCAGAGCAGAGGAAGTATGGCGACGAGCCATACCAGGCGCTGCATAAAACTCACCAGCGTATAAGCCAGGGCGGTGAGCGGTTTTTGCAGGAGCCTGTTGACCATAAGTACGCGAGTTGCCCCTTTTTCCAGCAGCATCACAATGTCATTCCCCGATGGATGCGATTGCAAAGCAATAACTAGTTCCGCCCACTCTTGTCTCATTACGTGAAAAATATGCCTAGTCCCCTCCTGCGGCCACCAGAAATACAGCCCCGCCAGTTCCAGCACTACCCGTAGCACCAGCGCGCCAATAACCAGCCCGATGAGCCGCCCGGTCAGCGACAGCAGCCAGCCAATCGGTCCCTGTGGTGGAGGCGAAGGTGGGGGCCGTTGTTCGCTCATTCCGCCAGTCCCTGCTGGCGCGCCTGCATCCATGCCGCCAGTTGCGCGACGGACTCCGGTAGTGGGCTGTGCTTATCCGCTACGGGCAGCGGCAGACGAATTTTCCACAACTGCCCGCCTTCAAGCAGGGCAAAGGCCTGCCCTTTGGGAAGCTGGATCAGCGCGGCGGTATCAATCAGCGGCACATTGCGGGTAACCATCTGCTCGCGGGTATTGCTGGTAAAGCTGTTGATGCCGCCCGGCGTGTCGGTGACGCCGGAGCTAACCTGACGGCTGCGCACTTCCACCTGCGGCAGTTGCTTCGTCAGTAGTTCGGCGGTGGTGGTTTCGCGCACCCGCAGCATAATCAGGTTGTTGAAATTGCCGACCACCTGGCCTGCTTTGGGCGCGCTACCGAGGCGGGCCTGAATATCACTCAGCGTCTGGGTATAGGCGGTGACCTGAATGCCCGCGCCGCCGCCCTTGTTGACCAGCGGGATAAACTCCTCGCCCATCAGTTCATTAAACTCATCGCAATGCAGGTTGATGGGCGACGGTTTTTCGCTATTGCCGGGCAGTCCATCATTGAGGCCAAATTTATACAGATGCCCGGCGACGCTCACCAGATCGGCAAACATCGAATTGCCGACGGCGGCAGCGACCACCGAATCGGAGAGCGCGTCCAACCCGACATAGACCACCGCCTTCTGGCGGATCGCCTGCTGCCAGTCGAGGATCGGGCGCGAATCATCCAGATCGTGGTAATCCGGGGCGAGCAGGGTGGCAAGCGTACCGGTGGTCAGCTTTTCCAGCAGCGGCAGCAGTGAGGCGACAATCTTGTCGAAGTAGGTTTTGTCATAGCGCACCGCCGAGAGCAGGCCGTCGAGGATCGGATCGTAGAATTTCTCCGCGTTGAGGTATTGCTCCAGCGCCACCACGTGAGGATCGCGGCCCAGCATATGGCGTGGCGTGTTTTTGTCGTTAACGCGCTCCGCTAGTTGCGCTACCACTTCCCACGCCCGTGCGTTGTGGCGCGGCAGCACGATGCGGGCATAGTCGATAAACAGGGCATCGATATTGACCACGTGGCGGGAAATCAGCTGGTAGTCGGGGCGCTGGCCGAGCGCCACCAGGGCGCGGGCGATGATATTGACAAAGCGCCAGGCGAACTCGCGAAAGGCCGCCGAGTTACCTTCGCCGGAAAGCTGTCCGGTGAGGCGCGATGCCACTTCCGAAATGCGGCCAAAGCGCCCGATGGCGTTATAGCGGGCGGAGATCTCCGGATACGCCAGGTGGAACAGGATAAAGCGGTCGCCGCGTCCGGCGTGCAGCGCCTCTGTCCACAGACGCTTCAGCAGATCCGCGTCGCCTTTCGGATCGAAAACGATCACCACCTCGCCACGGCGGATGTCCTGAGTGGCAAGCAGTTCCGCCAGCCGGGTTTTGCCGACGCGGGTGGTGCCAAGCACCAGCGTGTGGCCGGGGCGTTCACTGAGCGGCAGGGTGACGTCGCATTCTTTCAGTTCCACACCGTGCAGCCACGGATTGCCGCCGACGGGTGGCAGCGGGCGCACCGGATTTAGCCAGCGATCGGCGCTGAGCAGGCGGGCAAGGCGAGGCAGGGTATGTTCGCCCCGTTTTTCGATGTGCCTTGCCAGACGGTAACACCACCCGGGGCGCAGCCAGCGTGCGGCTTCTGGTTGCAGGCAGTCGTACAGCCGTTGGGTGTGGATGGGCTGCCAACGAAACCCCTTGCCGAGAAACAGTCGCTGGCGGCTGACCGGGATTTTCCGGCTGGTGAGCGCGTAGCGCGGCAGGCGCAGGAGGTTACGGTGGTAGCGCACGATGTGCCAGCCCTGCCAGCCTCGTCGCAGGGCCAGCAGCATCAGGGCGCAGGCCATCAGGCGGGCCTGCCACGGTGTCAGCATCAGCAATGGAGCCTGCGTCAGGCAGATTAATGCGCCACAACTGGCTGTGACGGTGCTGTAAAACTCCACGGGTGGGCGCAGCAGCGCCTCCAGCGCGTAGCGGCTCATGGCGGGGCTTCCTGTTGGAAGTGACGGCTGACCAGTTTGCGGTAGCGTGCAGCGGGCGCGCCGCCAGCAGGACGATGATAGCGCGCGGCGGCGTTGAGCCAGCTTCCGGGACGTTCATCGTAGCGCTGACGCAACAGTTGCGCGGTGAGCGACAGGTTTTGAAGGGGATGCAGGGCGTCGCAGGGAGAAGCAAAATACGCCTGGTGCCAGCCGATATTGATCTGCCCGAGCCCCACGTCAATGCGCTTCGGGCTGGTACGGCGGATAGCGGCCAGCAGCGCCAGGCAGGCCTGCTCCCGGCTGGCGTAGCGGTAGCCGATGCCTTTGATATTGAGCGTCCACGGCCACGGGAGATGCCTGCCGTTCAGGTTCGCGCCGCTTTCGGTCTGTGTGACGGCCCACAGCAGTTCCGGCGGCACGCGGAAATGCTCTGCGGCGTGCCGGTACGCTTCCGGCAGCGGCTGCGCCAGCGCCAGACAGGGCAGCAGCAGGATCAGGGCAGGACCTCGCGCCATTGCTCCCCCTTACGTTCCAGCGCCACCGGGATTTTGCTCTGCCCCAAAAGGAGCCAGCGGCCCGCGTCGTGGTTAAGCGTGATGCTGCGTTCCTCCACCAGCTTTGCGTCAATGCCATGCGCCATCGCCCAGCGGCGCACCCGGTTATCATCACCTTCGCTGTTGATTAGCCAGATATCCAGCGGACGCTGCTGCGCCAGCAGGGTACGCAGCAGGCTGTCGCAGGGTGGGCAGTCATCTTTAACGAACAATGAAACGCGGGAAGTACTGGCGGAGGTGGTTTTCAGCGGCGTCAGGCCTGGATACAGGCTTTGCCAGGCGGCATCATAGGCGCGCTGGAAGGCGAGTTCCTTCTCCAGCCGCTGGTATTCCTGCCTGACCAGCAGTTCTGCGAAACGCTGACGTTCGTGGTCTGTGTTGGCTTCGACGCCCAGGGTGGTCAGTGGATCGAGCCCCGGCGACCAGACGCCGCGCGCCTGCTGTTTCAGCGTGAGATAGTGCTGCCACTCTTCCGGTGTGATGCCCCAGACGGTGGCCTGCTGTTGCGTGGTCAGCGGCCTGAGTGCAGAGTCCGCATTCTGGCTGGTCTGCATCTGGAGCGGTTGCGCCTCCACGCTTGCAGTGAGCAGTAACAGGAGAATCAGGTGTTTCATCGCTTACTCCGGTACTTTCAGCGTCAACTGGCGTTTGCCGTGGTGGAATACCGCCCGACGCTCATCAAACCGCTCCAGCCGCCAGCCGCGCCACTGTTCCCCCGTGCGCAGCCACACCACTTGATGGAGGTAAATGGCCTCCGGCGGCACCATCACCGCCAGGCGGATATCGCCGCGCTGTACGGTTCCGGCGAGAAAAAACGGGGCCGTTAACGGCCCTAAAGGGTGGAGGGACACGGAATGACGGTAAGCCACCGTCTGGGGGAGGGAATGGTCGCTGGCGAAACAGACTTCGCGGCGGTTTTCGTCGGTGGTTATCCGCCACGCCGGGCCCGCCAGCAGTTGCAGGGCGGCCTTCAGGCGCAGGGGGCCGGTGTTGTACTGGCTCAGCGGTAACGGGAGCCCATAAAGCTGCGCTCGGCGCGCATCGGCAAGGCACAGAGACCAGCCGCTGTCGCGCAGCAGGTATTGCAACGCTTCCCCTATCGTCGGATGAAAACCGGGCGGAACGGACAGGGGGGTAAGCTGTTCGAGTGGCGGCTGTTGCGGTGACGTGCTGACCAGCAGATAGCGGTCGTAGCGCACTACGAAAGGCGTAGCTCTGGATGCAGTAGAAGTGTTGTTGACTGCTATCAATATAAACGCCAACATTGTGAATAGCAGCAGTTTCATAGTGTACTCCAGTGTGGTCTTGTCTGGAGAATGCTGGTGATGTTGAATGGTTTCCATCAACAATTATTTTTTGCAGTGAAAAGTTATTGCATGAGAATTAGCTAATTTACAGTGGCTGGAGTGCCGCTATCATTTTAAATACCGTCAGGAGAATGTAATGGATGTGGCATTGGTTTCCAGTATGATTAGTGGTTTGGTTGCTATCGTAGCGGTTGTCATTCCCGCCTTTAATCAGAATCGAATAAACAAAATAAATCAGATGTAAGAGTCAAGTAAAAAACATAAGTTTTATCTTGAGCCATTAATAAAATCTTCAGCAGATCTACAAAGTAGAATATATAATATAACCGAAGGTGGATTTCTTGATGGTTATTATCATGGTGGTAACCAGAGACAACGGGACTATGTCATACTGCACACAACGTATTTATTTTCACAGTTTTTTGCTTGGTCAGAGGCAACCCGTCAGGATGTTCAGTTTCTCAATCTTGAAAATGATGAAAGAACACGAAGGTTGTCAGAATTACAAGATGTAATATATTCACTTATTCAGACCGACCGCTTGGGTAAGTATTTTGTTATTTTTTCTGGAGAGCAGCGTGCAATTGGTGAACGTATGCTTGTTAAATCAGTCAATGGTTATGGTTGTATTGGTTATGGTGAGTTTATAAAAATGGACTTGGTTAATCATGAACCTTTTTTAAATCAGTTGAAACAAGAAGTGGTTCATATGGCTGATGATTTTATTCATTATCAATCCAAATTTATAAAATTACAGCATGCGCTTATAGATCTGATTGATTACCTTGATCCGAAATATATCAGAGTTACTGAGAATAAGCGTAGAAAAATACTACTATAAAGAACTTAGTGCTCACCTACCTTTAAATGAAAAATAGCGCCCGGTCCCGGGCGCAAAATCAGATCAGTAAGGGAATCTTTCCCCCATCAGCCCCAGAGTGGCGGCGATGGGGATGCCTTGCTCAGAAAAATGAACGCGTAATGTCAGCCTGACGGTTTGCTGCTGCGTGCTGCCGTTGGTTTTCTGCGTCAGCACCGAGCGGTAATCGATACGAATGGTGCGTTGCGGCGGTTGGTGGGCGATAAAGGCCACTACCGTCGCCATTTCAACACCTTTCAGCAAGTCCCTGATGGCGTTGTCATTCCGGTCTTCAAGACAGTGCTTGTGGGCCGAAAGAGTTATGGCCAGATCCAGCGGCAAGCCAGCGTCCAGCGCCTCGTCATCAAGGTTAATCAGTTTGCCCCGGTTAAGGGCTTCTTCACGTGAGTTAAATACGGTATTCATCATGCGTCTCTCCGGTAAAAGGCCAGGGAAACGCCCCGACGGGGTATTTCCCCGGCAGGGTGAATGCTGTGCGTCAGAACTGCGGTACAGGCTCTGCTGGCGGTGCGGCTGGCGCTGGCTGGGATTCTGCTTCGCGCTCTGCCCGGTAAACCTCTTCACCGTCAATTTTGATGAGCCCGATGTGCAACAGATGAGCTTTCAGGCTGACGCCGGTTTCGCCTTTACGGTCGCCTTTGCTGTAGACGAAGGTGTCGGCATACAGATCGCCGAGGCGGAACTGGATCAGCACCTTGCGCTTCTGCTCGCAGGCGTCGATACAGCGACGCACCAGTTTCTGCGCTTCCTTGCCGCTGACGCGGCAGTCGAACCAGGTGTGCTCCGCGTTGCTGGCTTCGCCCCGTAGTGCGGCAATGTCGCAGCACAGGAACGGTTCGCCTTTTTTCGGGGTCACTTCCCGGATCCGGTTGAGATAGCCCAGACCGCTGGTGTACAGGTTGAAGTAATGGGTATCGTTCATGGTGGTGTCTCCGTGTTGAAAGTGCGGAGCGCCCCATGCGCGGGAACGTCCCGCTTCGGGTTTGGCTCATCGGCTGCGAGGCCTCTGAGTTACTGGCAGTACGGGCATTCCGCGCTGTGCGCCTCCGCGTTTCAGGAATGCATGGCGGGTTTTGCTGATAACGGCATTACAGCAACAGCTTTCGGAGGGAGAGGACAGCGAGATTTGTTACCGGTGGCTGAATAATTTCCGTGACAGGCCGGGCGGAAAACATGTGATTTTAATCACAAAATTGCGCTTCGGTGAGTTGAAATATTGTGCAGTAACCTCATATAGAAAGCGGGTAAGGAACACCTGCCCACAAGACATGAACTTTTTGAATATTCTTTTTTACTGTTCAGGAGGTACATGATGACTCTCAGAACTTTTCCTGTATTACACGATCTCTCCGACTCTCTGTTTGCGGACCGTTTTAACCGTATCGATCGCCTTTTTAGCCAGCTAACCGGCAGTACGCCGTTGCCCTCCACGCCTTCTTACAATATCCGGCGGCTGGGGGATAATCGCTATGAACTGACGCTCAGCGTGCCGGGCTGGAAAGAGAGCGAACTGGAAATTGAAACCGTCGGCGGTCAGCTGAACATCAGCGGTAAACGTGAAGAGGAGAAAACCGAAAACGGCGAAGAAGGATGGATCCATCGGGGTATCAGCCGTAGCGACTTCCGGGCCAGCTATAGTCTGCCGGAGCATGTAAAAGTGACCGGCGCTTCGCTGGAAAACGGCTTACTGGCAATTGAATTACACCAGGATATCCCGGAAGAAGAGAAACCGCAGCGCATCGCCATCAACAACAACCCGGCGATTGAACATAAGCCGTAATCGTTGACTGACGTTGTTTTCACGCCCGGCAAACGCCGGGCGTTTTGCTAACCTGATGAAGCGTTTTTCTGGCCTCTGACTATTTGAGCCGTGAGCGCTGTAACGGCCTCTTGCTGCTGCACCAGGAATGCCTCCAGCCCCATTTTCCCCGTCGCGATGTCATCCAGCATCTGCTCCCATAGCGCAGTGGTGCCCGGATCTTTCAGCTTTTCCGGCAGGGCGTCAATTAGCGTGCTGGCGGTATCCGTTGCCAGCAGAAAGCGGCGCTGCTTAATCAGATAACCGCGCTTAAGCAGCGTCTGGATAATCCCGGCGCGGGTGGCTTCAGTGCCAATACCGGCGTTCTCTTTCAGCCGCTGCTTCAGGCGCTCATCGCTGACAAAACGGGCGGAATTTTTCATCGCGGCAATCAGCGTCCCTTCCGTGTAGTGCTCCGGCGGTTGCGTCTGACGGGCACGAACGTCCACCTGTTCCACCTCGCAGGTCTGTCCCTGTTGCAGAGCGGGAAGTGCCTGCGTTTCTTCCGGTGAGTGCGTTGCCATCTCGCGTAAAAACAGTTGTCGCCAGCCGCTGACAATCACCACTGAGCCACGGGCAGTCAGCGTTTCCCCGGCGCAGTTCAGGCGCAGGTGGGTTTTATCCACCTCATGGTCCGGCAGAAACTGAGCCAGAAAATGGCTGCGTACCAGGCCGTAGACCTTGCGCTCGCTGTCGTTTAGCTGTGTCAGATCTACCGTTTTACGGGTCGGGATAATACCGTGGTGGGCGGTGATTTTGCTGTCGTCCCATAGCCGGGAGCGTTGCTGCGGATTCAGTTGCCTTGCGAGGGGCTGGAGTGAGGCGTCGCTGGCAATCAGCGCGGCCAGCACCTGCGGCGCTTCAGCATGTATCGAGAGCGGCAGCCAGCCACAGTCGGTGCGCGGATAGGTGGTGGCCTTATGGGTTTCATACAGGCGCTGGGCGATATCCAGTACCTCCTGCGCGCCCATGCCCCACTGTTTTGAGCAGACCTGCTGCAGGGCGCTGAGGGTGAAGGCCAGCGGTGGCGGCGTTTTCTCCCGCCGGGTGGTCACGTCCATTACCAGCGCGGTGCCGGCCTGTTGCAGACGCCCGGCGGCCTCGCGGGCGGCGGATTCTCGGATACAGTGGCCTTCGTCGTCACAGTACGCACTATCAGGCTGCCACTGCGCCAGAAAGGAACAACCCTCCGCATGCAAGCGGGCATCCACCCGCCACCAGGGGTGGGGCGTGAAACGGGCGATCTCCCGGTCGCGTTCCACCACCAGACGCAGGGTTGGCGTCTGTACCCGGCCCACGGAGAGCACACCCTTGTGCCGCCGGTTCATCAGCGTGCAGGCGCGGGTTATGTTGATGCCGACCAGCCAGTCGGCGCGGGCGCGCGCCAGTCCGGCCTGGTACAGCGGAAACGTGCTGTCGCCGGGTCGCAGGGCAGCGAGCGCCTTGTGGATACTGGCCTCATCCAGCGCCGACAGCCACAGTCGCTGGACCGGGCCGCGCCAGCGGCATTGTTCCAGAATTTCACGGGCGATGGTTTCGCCTTCGCGATCGGCGTCGGTGGCAATCACCACTGCATCTGCCTGTTTCAGCAGCTTTTCGATGATACGGAACTGCTTGCGTACCTCCGGGCGGATCACCAACCGCCATGCCGGGGGAATAAACGGCAGATGCTCTGCCTGCCAGTGTTTCAGCGCCGGATCGTAATCCTCCGGCGCGGCCATGCTCAGCAGATGGCCGAAGCACCAGGTAATGGTTACGGTGGCGTTATGCAGGTAGCCATCGCTGCGGTTACGGGCGTCAAGAACACGGGCGATATCGCGCGCCTGAGAGGGTTTTTCGCACAGGTAAAGTTGCATGGGCTGTCTCCGGTGAAAGGGAGTTCAGCATGGTGTTCCGGAGGGATAAGGCGACAGGGGAAACTGGAGGAAGAAGGTAAAAATTGCACCTTAAAACGTGCATTAAGTGGATAGTGCGCGTTTTAAGGTGCGTTGGTTTTTTGAAGAGATACCATTTCAGCGTGGGCATACTTGTTTGAAAAATACTCTAATGCACCTTAAAATGAGCATTAAGTCTTTAGTGCGTGTTTTAAGGTGCAAAATGAAGCGTACACAGCAGGATTTATTACCTTCTGATTTAAGCCGCCAGCTATCTGACCTGGGCTATGTTCTGGCGCAAAGTCGTATTGCGCGAAAAATTCCACAGTCAGAAGTCGCGGTGCGCGCCAATATCAGCCGTAACACTGTTAGTCGTATAGAGAATGGTGATGCAGGCGTCGCTATCGGTCAGATTCTGCGTTATCTCAGTGTTGTTCGGCCTGGCGCAACGCTTGCCGATGTCATGGTGAAGGAGGATCTTGTTGTGCTGGCTGGGCAACGTACCCGCCGTCCACAGCGTGCCCGGCCTTTAAGCGATAAGGCGCTGGAAGAATATGATTTTTGATATAACTTTGCTGGTGCGTACGTTTTAACAGTGGCAACAGAGCCTGTCTCAGCCGATATGTTTTAAGGTGCATTAACCCAGTTTAAAATAATCGCTAAAGTGACACTCAGGGTTTAACTTTGCGCAAAATTTTAAACCTGCGTGGTTAACGGCTGTATCCGCCGCAGCATAAACATCACCACCGAAAGCTGCGTATTCAGCACCTGTCGCCGCCATTCGAGGGCCATCAGCGCGTCGCGCAGTTCATCGCTCGCGTCCGGCTGTTGAATGGCTTCCTGCAACGCCACGCTCCCCGAACGGTTGTTGTCCAGATTTCGCCAGCGCAGATAGCTGACGCCGGAGCGCGCCGGGTTGCTGCACAGGATCAGCGGTACGTTACGCCCCGGCAATTCATACACCGCCTGTTTCAGCATCGGCTGACGTTGTTGCAGTTGCACGCGCAGCGTCTGTAATTCCTGCACCAGCGCTCGCAGCTCTCCCTTACCCTTAAAGGCCTTTAAAAGGCCCTTTAGCGAGCTTTTGCGGGCGGCGCTTTCTTCGTCGTCGTCATTGTTCATCACGCAGGATCTCCGCAAGCATCTTTTTGGGCAAATTCCCGAGCTTGTGCGCCATCGTCTGCGCCAGCGGACTGTTCGCCCTCACGTCGGCGCGGGTCACGCCGGTGGTGCGAAAGCGGTTCACGAAGCTGAACACCTGGAGCATCAGGCGTGAGATGGTGGCAATGAAATCGCGCTTCTCCGCCTGGGTGATAAGGCCGAGATGCCAGGCGAGCAGGGTTCGGCGGACCAGCAGATCGTAATCAATCAACTGTTGCAGCAGGCGTGAACCGGGCGGTGAGAACAGCGCCAGCGGCAGGATGAATTCGGTCGGGGCCGGGTTACTGACCTGCGTGGTATGGATAGCGCCCGGCAGGCTGGCGAAGGCAAGGTCCAGCCGACGGTTTTTTTGCTTCAGCAGGTGGGCGATCAGGTTCAGGCGGATGCGCAGTTGCTTCAGCCAGTGGGCGGCCCACGGATCGTCGGCCTCTTCGGCGCGCAGCAGACGCCTGAGTAACGCCAGACAGAGCAGCATGCCGGTGGGATGCGCCTGCCACAGCCGGGCGGCGACGCGGGTGTGCAGGGTGATGCGGATATCACTGAACAGGGTTGTGCCAGGCATCGGAAATTCTCCATGGATTCAGATGCCCGCAGTGTCGGTCCGCGCAATGAGTCAGGCGACGGGAAACCCATCTGGTTCACAGAAAGTTAATTTCGCCGATGAATGAGGTTTGATTGATAGCTGGTACACCGGCTTTATGCGGTGCGCATAAAATCAGGGCTATCTGCGCCTGCGCCGAAGCTGATTGAACTCGCCCCGTCTGGCTTTCTCCAGCGTTGCCAGCAGATAGGCGAGGGGGCGGTGGATATCGTGGGCGGCGATCCGCCACAGGCAGTCGTCCAGCACCTGCTGGCAGAGGGAGGGATCCAGATTGCGCATCGCGCGTTCGGCGGCGTGACGCTCGCTGGCGCTGAAGGGATTATCCACAGGCCAGTGCAGCAGTTGCGTACGCTTTTGATGTTTATTGTTTAAATCTGTACCAGTATGTACGCAATGCGGCTCAGGTTGCCCGCCAGCCCCCGCCACATCACTGAGTCTTAATTGAAGACTCGGGCATTTTTTACTGGGTCCTCGATTAAGACCAGGGGCGGTCTTCAATGGAGACTCAGTGCAGGTTCGTCCACTATCCACAGGTTGTTGCAGGGTGAGCAGCAGCCCGATGGCGATGTTGCGGATACGCCGGTTGCGGTGGCGGGAACAGGCCGTAAGCAGCGCCAGATATTCGCTGTCCATCCGGCAGGCATCAGCATGAGTCAGTGGCGCATCATGCAGGGCGTAGAGGTTGCCGGTGATCCTGCCGCTTTGCTCGTCGCGCAGTCGCTGGCACAGGCTCAGCCAGCGGGTGATCCGCAGCATCATCAGCGCATTGCTGACAGTGCTGCGCGAGGCCTTCTCGCCCTCAGGCTGGTCGGAGAGCCAGCCCTGCAGTTCGTTGTAAGAGGGGAAGACGCCGCTGCCGTCGTCGCGGGCGTGCAGGCGCAGCAGTTGCCACGTGAACTTGTCGCGTGGAGAGAGGTTGCGCGCCAGCAGCAGGCGCTTTGGCACGCTCTGCTGTGGGTTGCCAAGAAACAGCAGCCGATCGTCACTCTTCATGCAGCAGCTTCTCCTGAGTCCACTGGCGCAGCAGGTTCCAGATGACCGTCAGCGACAGGTCGTGTTCGCGGGCCATTGCCATCATGGCGGTCAGCGCTTCGGGTGAGTCGAGCTTGTTCACGCCCGTTTTCTGCCACTCGTTCCATACCAGTGTCTCCGCCTGCTCATCCGGAGCATTGTTGCGCCCTTGCCGGACAAACAGGCCAATCAGCCGCCGCCGGGCGCAGACTTCCGGCGTGGAAAGGCCAAAGTAGTGGTTGATGAATTCGATGGACGCGCCGAGCGACAGCGCTTCCTCCAGACGCTGCTGGAACAACCGTTCCTGCTCCATTCTCGCCAGCATCCGGCCCAGCATCTCGTGGTCAATGCGGGTGGTGATGAACTGCACCGCGCTGTTGCTGAGAAACAGGATGTCGTCGGCGGTAAGGCGCGTCAGCTCGCACAGCTCCTGCGGGCTGAAGCCCAGCGATTCGCAGTAGCGGATCTGCCCCTCCTTCAGCGCCTGGACGATGTGGGTGAGTACTGCCTGGTTAACTGAGGGTGTCATGGCGAACCTCCCGCAGCCGTCGCTGGCGGCACAGGCTGATAAGCTGCATCAGTTGCTGGATCTGAGCGTTGTCGTAGTCCGGTGACAGCAACAATTCGAGGGCGGGCATCGGCGTGCTGGTGTCGCCATTCAGGGCAGCCAGCACCTGGTAACAGCGCTGTGCCGCCGGATGGGGAAAATTGTGGCAGGGCGCGAGGGTGAAACCCGCTGGAGCGCTGTCGTCCGGTTCGATACAAGTGTCCAGTCCCCAGCAGGCACACAGCGACCGTGCCGTATGCACCAGCGGTGAGGGCCTTGGCTCATCGGGCACGGCTGGTTCAGCCGGTGGCTCAGGCTCTGGTAGTGCTGATTTTTCCGTTTCCGATGGTGGCGGCCAGAGGACCTTTTCGACCGGAGGCCCCAGCAGCACCTGCCGCCTGCTCTGGCCATCGGTCAGTTCCGCCAGCAACGTATTCCAGCTCATGCCGCTGCGACAGCTCATCTCGCCGAGCAGTTCGTCCTGTACCAGTTGCGGCACCACGCCCTCCGGCTCGGCGTTGAAGGTGGCAAGGGCGGTACTGAACAGGTCGCCAAATTCGGGCTGGCGTTCTGGCGGCATCAGCTTTACCCAGACCTGTTCCGCTGCGCTGCGTAGTGACAGCAGGCGATCGATAACCTTTCGGGTAAGGCCGCCGTATAGCGCGTTAGGGATGCAGGGCAACAGCCAGTCGACGGTCTGTAGCATCCGGCTGATTTGCGACTGGCTGACGGGATAGCCGTCGCGGGTGAGTTGCTCCGCCAGCGCCAGCTGCGTCGGGCATTCAATGCCTGCCTCGTGGTAAAGATCGCGCAGATGCAGAATGCCTTCCGCCCGTTCGATAAACATCAATCCGTTATGCAGGTCGCTTTCCGCCAGATGGCCGATCAGGCACTGGACTTCGCCTTGCTGCGGTGACAGCGTTTCCGGCCATGGTCTGAACGGCCAACAGACGCGGTGGTAACGCTCATCCTGCGTCTCCTGCCACAGTTCATTGAGGATGGCGAGGCGCGTATTCCCGCCGCTGGCGAGCATATATTTTTCATCACCGGGGCGACGGGTCAACACCGGCGGGTTATCCAGCCCACGGGCAAGAATTGACGCCTTCAGCACGTCATAGCCGGGGTTGCGGGTGACGCGGGGATTGAGGGAAAACGGCTGGATTTGCTCCAGGCTGACCTGGACCATCTCCTGTTCTCCGGTAGTGCTGGCACCGTGAAGCCAGCGATTGAGCAGGTGTGAAGCGCACATAATCTTCCTCCGGCATTCAGACATCGCGGGTAAGCCGGATGCGCTGGTGGATCCAGGCATCCACCTCGCTTTCCAGCCAGGCGACGTGGCGGCTGTTGAGTCGGATGGATGGCGGAAACTGTTGCAGCTGGATTTGCCGATAAATCCACGATTTACCGAAGCCGATTTTGTCTTCCACTTGGCGTAAGCGTAAAAATCTGTCGCTATTCATAACCATTCCTCCTGTGTCCAGATTCGTTCACATCAGCACGATGGGCGTGGTTATCAAAGCAGCAGCTTCCCTGCCAGGCAGTAAAAATCCTTATCCGGGGTAGTGAGAGTTGTTAGTTGAAAGGGTAAGTTGATCGCGTTACGGCGGTGCGCCGCGCTGGAGTGCGGTTTTCAACGTCTCGGGGCTCAGCGGCAGGTGCATACCTTCCTCACGCGCCCAGCATTCGAAAATGTTCAGCAGTTTGTAGGGATGCTCCAGCATTTCATCGTCCAGTTGCGGGTTGTGCTTGCAGGCCAGCCACAGCAAGCGGGAAAGCGCAGAGCTTATCCGCTCCTTTGATTCTGGCTGATGACGGGTCAGGAAGGCTTCGAGATGAGTGCGGCGGATGACGAACAGTGCGTCAGGAGGTAGCGTGTCCTGCAGGTAGCAGACGGACAGACTGAGCCGTGATTTCAGGTCGTTGCGGCCATTGCCATATAGCTGGCCAATCAGCAGATGAAGCTCTTCCTGGAGGTTGTTTTGCGTGGCGAGCAGTTCCAGTAAAAGCTCCCTCAACGATTTGCGGCAACAGAGTTGGTAGTAACTGTCGTTCTCATCGCAGACCACGATGCCAATCTGGTTGCAGCAATGGGTATCATTGGGGCAAGGACGATTCAACGTTTTCGCCAGTTGCTGGTGGAGCAGCAGGCGCTCAAGGCCGATCAACGGCAAATTCCACAGATGGCTGGTGGTCAGTTGCAGAGTCGGGTCGCGTCGGCATGGCGGAGAGTTCGCCATCACTTTGCGGTTGCCGGGTTTGTTGCATTGCGAAGGTGGAAAGGGCGGCTTGCTGAATCGGCAGGCAAAGCGGCAAGGAGGATTGAGTGGTCTCAGAAGTACGGGAGAAGGGAAGTAGACCGAGAGAGGCAGATCGCCGTGCAGGGCATGGCGGATCAGGTCGGCGGGCAGCAACGTGATGTTGTGCTGCCGGATGACTTCTGCGGCCTCATCCAGAGTCAGCCACTCCTGGCGGATTTTGTGTGGGGGCATGGCGTGTTCCTTTTTGTGTTGTTGGTTGCGTTTGCGTTGTATGCACTGAAAGTTTGGTATATGAGAGGGAAAAAGGCTTAGTTGCTTGCTGGTAAGACGGTGACTTTTTCATGCAAATTTTGCTGAAATAGGTGTATTAGGTTGTTTTTATCATTTTGTTTTTGAATAAAATATTAGTTTTTTTAGTGTTGTTTGGCTGTAACGTAATTGATAGCACAGTCAATAGGGAATATGAGGCTGCAAAGATAAGGCGTTATGATTGTTGGGATGTCTAAACTGGAAGCTTGTACGCAAAAAATTACGTAAAATAACTGTAAATCGTAACACATCTTACGTAAAATATCACGTCACCAAACTCACTCGATATTTATACGGATTACTGTATGGCTAGTGTTGATGCAGATTACTGCTACTCGTTTCCGGCTATACGTGGCATTCAGGCTGGTCGCCCTTTCTATATCGCCACATGCCCGATGCGTATCATCCCGAAAATATTCAGTTTTGATGAAAATGATGTGCCACCGGAATTACGCGCACAGCGCACGCTAAATAAATCGCGCATTCCCGAGATGGTACGTTATTTGTTGGAAAACCCTAAAGATTATGTGTTTTCAGCTCTGACGGCTTCCATTGCCGTAGATGTTCAATTTGATGAGTTTCCAGGTTCTAACAACCTGGGGACGTTGTGCGTACCAATGGATGCGCAAATTCTAATCAATGATGGACAACATCGCCGTAAAGCGATTGAAGACGCTTTAGACGCTCGTCCGGAGCTGGGCCAGGATAATATCCCGGTGTTGTTCTTTGTCGATGAAGGCTTAAAGCGTAGCCAGCAGATGTTCGCCGATCTGAATAAATACGCCATTCGCCCCAGCCCATCGCTGGCGTCGCTATACGATCATCGCGATGCCTGTTCGAATCTGGCGCGTTATCTGGCAATGTCAGTAGAGCCGTTTGTTGGGATGACGGAACTGGAAAAATCTGGCATTAGCCAGAGGTCGAATAAGCTATTTACGTTGAGCAGCATCAAGCAGGCTACCCGCGCATTGTTGGGCAAAGATCCCAAAGAGGATAACTTTGAGGAATGCACCCACATTGCTACCCAATATTGGCAGGCTATTTTTAGTGTAATGCCTGATTGGCAATTAGCGGCTAAAAAGGAAGTTTCACCGGTTCAATTGCGACAAGATTATGTTCACGCTCATGGCATTGGATTGCAGGCACTTGGGCAACTAGGATATACCCTGCTGACGGATTATCCTGAGCAATGGCCGGAGAAAATCGCTGCACTCAAAACATTTAACTGGCGTAGAAACAATCCGGACCTCATCAAGCGAGCGATGCAGCATGGGAAGTTGAGTAAAACCAGTACCGCGATCCAGTTAACCTGCAATGTGCTAAAAACCGCACTCTCAATTCCCCTCACTCCTGAAGAACAGGAGCTTGAAGCTCAAATGGTTGTCTCATGAGTAAATTAGTTCAGGCCTATGAT